>RRZU011226909.1_pt1 | contig 163398 bp, 141 predicted proteins | sample 2165561 | NCBI WGS metagenome assembly RRZU01 (sample SAMN10456909, study PRJNA506462) | wastewater metagenome | isolation source: wastewater sludge | place: USA: Moscow, Idaho
ACTCCTCCAAATAATTCTTATAAAAGATGTTGGCAAGAGCATATTGCTCCTTCATTTGTTGCTCAAGGGCAAGATCTCGCTCTATAATTTCCGACACAGTTACCCTCTTCTTCTCCTCCACTATGCCATCAAAACGGTGCAGCGTAGTGTTGTCCCATCTGTCAAGCAACAAGTCGGTTTGTGGCGTGTCTACCAAGCAGTAGCTCACCACAGCCTTGTCGATATCAAATAGCATCATATACACGCGGCACTGCCAGTCGTATCCTGCCTTTTTTATCCGCTTCATCAAATCGTCTCTAAAGAATGGAAAAGTAGTAGCATCCCACGATGTTTTTATCTCCACAATACCCTCATCAGTAATCAAATCGGGGGTGCCACGAAAACCGTATTTATCTATCGTTTTGATGTTTTTTGGGTAGTTGGTTTTCATCACCTTGTTGTAAAGATCAATCGATTTGCCTTCGCACACCAACCCCTTTATTATCGGCCTTGTAACTACCGTTTTTCTCAATCCCAACACCTGCGCCACTGCCTCTTCTTTGAGCCATGTTTTGGTGGTTAGTGCCAGCCCATCTTTCAACTTCTGTGGCTTCATCATTAGTTTATGGCACTCGCTTGCATACACCGTAAGAGGCTTTATGTAGCTCTCTTGTACTGCTGGTTTTTGGTCTGTTAAATTCACAATTTTGTTCTGCATAAAATTTTATTGTTTAGTTATTTTCTTACAATTGATTATTGTAAAATCTTTTTTGCTCTTCTTCTTTTGCCAAGCGTTTGGCTTTTAATATTTCTAGCTCCTTCTCTTCTGCAAGAATGTAGTTTCTTACAGCCTCCTCATCACCTTCCATTACCTCTAGCAGAGTGCCACTAGCCACCTCTTTTATCTTAAAGTAATCAAAGCCATGCAGGCTTAAAAAACAGCTCATTAAAGCGCTTTTGCTTAGAAATTTATGTTGTTCCTCTTTGGGTATTCCCCATGCTTCAAAATCGATGATAAACTCTACATCTAGAGTTGCTGAAAATTTCTTTACCATAATTGTTTTTTTTATTATAATTATTCTACTTATTAATTATCTATTCATACTTTTCTCTGATAGCCTCTTTGGCTATCTCCTCAATACTGCTATACCCACATTTGCCCAATATATCCACCTCATCGTCTGTCTCTTTATTGTGATGCCACAGCTTGTAAAAGTGTATCTCGCAAATCTCTATATGGTACACAATTTCATAGTCATACCCCTCGTAATTGCCACCCACACCCTCTTCTATATCATAGGCTACATAGCCGCTGGCGTAATAGGTTTCGAAATCATGCACTATCTCAAAATCTTCAAAATATCTACGATCACTATCTCTCATTTCGATTGTTTTTATAAAAACTTTTGCATAATATCTCCCCTCACATCGATTTTTGCATCGTTGTGTAACCCTGTGTATAATAAAATTAAAAGAGGTCTCTTCGCTTGTGTAGCACTTAGTTTTGCATCATGGTTGGCTGCAAAAAACTAGCGAAGTGTTAACATGGTATGTTTAAAACAGTTGCATCTGTTTTTGAGATAGCTGAGAAAACATCGATTTTCTCTGTCTTTTCATGCACAATCTCACTTTTTTTAGTGCCGCTTCACGGCTCAGTAGGCTCTTCTCGTAGTTAATAAACTCTTGCTCGCTACTCATTATGTAGTAGCCAGCCGACGACCCCATAAGCCCCACAATAAGGTCGTTCATTCTAATATGGTTTACTATTCTGCACACATTCATCTCGTTAATCCTCATGTTGTGTCCTCGTAGTGCTGTTACTATTTGTGTGCTAGTTACAGCATTTTCTCTGCCATTTTTGTTCTTCAAAGCATTCACTAAAATGGGTAGCAGTACACTGTACTCATAAACGTTAAGTGGGCGTTCCACTTTTTTCATTCTTTTCTTCATGATTCTGGAGTTTTTAAGCATTCAACAATAGTTTTATTTTTCATTCCTTTATCCGAAATACGGAACAGATACCCTTCCTTTTTTAGCTTTGATGCTGTTGAGCGAAGGGTGGAAGTTTTAACATTATCATTCGACAATGTTACACTCGTGTCTGGCTTCATGCCCCGTAGTGTTTCAGTCGACAGCACTACGTTTTTGGTTTTAAACTTTTGCATTTTCATGTTGTTTTCTTTTTGTCTGTAATTTCCTTGCGGAAGTTAATTTATAAATACGTGGGCAAATATATAGAGATAAAATGAAAGAAAAAAAGAATAAATTCCCCCTTCGCACATCGTTTTTATTTGGGGGAATTTATTGTACAAAATTTTCTGAAACTGTTTATGTATAAGGCTTATAAACGCATTAACATTGCGTGTTAATGAATTTGATTCTAATGTCTTGTATTACAATATAATCAAAACCACTGATGAAGGTTTTTTTTAGATTTATTGTAGATAGTTTTCATTGCTTTTCAGAATAAAGTTGGTGTATATAAGAAGAAATAGTATGAATTGAAAAAAAATGAAGAAAGAGGGGAATTATTATTAATTGGGGATTATATATTAGAAAAAACAGGATTATTGAGTAAATGTTGAAAAGAAATCTTGCAGGGATTATGAATTAAGAGATATGAGTTGAGAGATAAAAACTGGCAGCATAGCATTCATAAGGCGCAGCAAAGTATAAATAGCATGCAAAACGCCTTGAGGGGTAGCATATAGCACTTTCTGAAAAACATTTAAAACTACTCGAAAATTTAATTCTTTATTTATATCATCATATTTATTAAATATTGTTTTGTTATATACACATAAATGCCTACATTTGATGCAAGTACCATTTATATTACAATATGTTGTGCTGTTTTTTAATCTAAACCAATTCATGTATTAACTTCATAAAACCTCCAATTATGAAACGAAGTATTTTATTTTTATTATCAATTTGTGTGCTGCTATTCTCTTGTGATTCAGATGAAGACCCCTATTTAAGTATAAGCAAAACAGAGTTTTCTATTAGCGACACAGGTGGCTCTCAATCTATTATGATTGATACCAACGAGGGCTGGACTGCACGATCGTCACAAGCATGGTGTACAGTATCGCCAGCAGATGGTGGTTCATCAGTAAGAACTGCGCAGATAACTGCTGAAGCCAATGATACGCACAATGACAGAAGTTGTACTGTTACATTCACTGTGGGAAGTATCTCTCGCACTGTTAACATTACACAAAGGCAAAAAAGTGGTCTGTTTGTCACTAAAAACACGTTTAATATATCAAGTAATAGTCAAATTATTGAAGTTGAATTAAGAACAAACATTGAAGTTGAAGTTGTTATTCCTCAAGAGGCTAAGAGTTGGGTTTCATATGTTGAAACAAGAGCTTTAAGAACTGAAACAGTGATGCTAAGTATCGCTGAAAATGAAAGTGAAAAGATGCGCTCTGCAAAAGTGCAGATAAAAGACAAAGCAACAGACCTTCAAGAGACCATCACCATCAACCAAATGGGCAATGTGCCTGGTGTTTATTGGGTGGATAGGATGGGTACGCTTGGCACTATACTTAGCCAAACGCAGAAAGACACCATTACAACAATGGTAGTTAAAGGTGAAATTAATAAAGCTGATTTTGAGGTGATGAAAAGCCAAATGCCTAAATTGAAATATATTGACTTGAAAGAGGTGAAGTGTGAGGGGGATAGGATACCTGAGTATGCCTTTGGATATCCTGATGCAAATAAAAATATCTCCACAATTATATTGCCGGAGAGTATTACAGCAATTGGGGATCAAGCTTTTTATGATTGTTCTGGTTTAACAGGTAATTTAATTCTTCCTGATGGAGTAACAACAATTGAAGAATATGCTTTTTATATGTGTAGGGGTTTTAGAGGTAATTTAATTCTGCCTGAGGGATTAACAACAATTGGAAGTTCTGCTTTTGGTTTTTGTTCTGGTTTTACAGGTAATTTAATTCTTCCTGATGGAGTAACTGAAATTGGAAGTTCTGCTTTTGGAAGTTGTTCTGGTTTTACAGGTAATTTAATTCTTCCTGATGGATTAACAACAATTGGAGAATATGCATTTGCAAATTGTTCTGGTTTTACAGGTGATTTAATTCTTCCTGATGGATTAACTGAAATTGGAAGTTTTGCTTTTTGGATTTGTTCTGGTTTAACTGGTAATTTAATTTTGCCTGATGGATTAACTGAAATTGGAAGTTCTGCTTTTGTCGGTTGTTCTGGTTTTACAGGTAATTTAATTCTTCCTGATGGATTAACAACAATTGGAGAGTGGACTTTTCATGATTGTTCTGGTTTTACAGGTGATTTAATTCTTCCTGATGGATTAACAACAATTGGAGAATATGCTTTTCAAAGTTGTTCTGGTTTTACAGGTAATTTAATTCTTCCTGATGGATTAACAACAATTGGAGAATATGCTTTTCAAAGATGTTCTGGTTTTACAGGTGATTTAATTCTTCCTGATGGATTAACAACAATTGGAGAATGGGCTTTTCAAAGTTGTTCTGGTTTTACAGGTAATTTAATTCTTCCTGATGGATTAACAACAATTGAAAGCACTGCTTTTTATGGTTGTTCTGGTTTTACAGGTAATTTAATTCTTCCTGATGGATTAACAACAATTGGAGAATATGCTTTTAGAAATTGTTCTGGTTTTACAGGTAATTTAATTCTTCCTGATGGATTAACAACAATTGGGGATCAAGCTTTTTATGATTGTTCTGGTTTTACAGGATTAACCATAGGAAAAAGCGTATCAACTATTCATGAAAGCGCATTTATATATTGTAATAATATTACTGGCAATGTAGTTTTCCCAGAAAGTCTTATTTCTATTAGAAATGAAGCATTTAATGGTTGTCATAGTGTAGATGCTTTCCAATTCCCTCATACAACACCGCTCACATATTACACAGATATGCTTGAAAAGAGTGTTCCTGTAAAAGTACCCAACCAGGCAGTTAGCACTTACCAATCCACCAATGGATGGAAAGACCATACTATTGTTGGCTACTAACCAACCTACATAATACAAACAAAACCAACCCCCAACCATTGCAACAAGGCAGTGGTTGGGGTTTTTGCACCATCTTAGCAGCATAAACACAACTTTCACTCATATTCATTTAATCTATCAAAAAATATGTTTATATTTGAGGAGTAAACAAACAGGCACATAAGATATTAAGAATAAAATAAAAAGTGGATGTGCTAACTTAGCCGGCACAAGAAGTTAAGTACAAAAATCTTATATTTGGATTATGGTACAGAAAAGAAAAACTTATGACCCAGCTTTTAAACGTCAGGCTGTCGAGTTAACTAAAACTCGAAAGAACGTTTCACAGTTGGCTAGAGAGCTTGGCATTCAACCACAGTTGTTATATAAATGGCGTAGAGAATATGATGAGCTTGGTGAAGGTAGCTTTCCCGGTAATGGGAATTTAAAGCTAACTCCTGAGCAAGAGAAAATTCACGAATTAGAAAAGAAGTTACGAGATATAGAATTAGAACACAGTATATAAAAAAAAGCCGTTGCCATTTTCTCCAAGACCGATCGATGAAATATGTCTTCATAAAGAATAATGAAGGACTATTTCCGATTGATAAAATGTGCAAAGTCCTTGAAGTAGGACGTCGTAGCTATTATTGCTGGAAGCGGTCTTCTACAAGTAATAAAGCTTTAAGAAAAGAGAAGTTTAAGGAATTGATTACTAGTGTTTACTTTGAGTTTAAGCAGCGTTATGGTAGCCCCAGAATTACAGCTGAATTTCAGAGCAGAGGTTATAAAATATCGCGTATAACAGTGGCTAAGTATATGAAAGAGATGGGACTAAGAAGTAAGCTAGCTAAGAAGTTTAAAGTCACAACAGACTCTAAACATAACTATCTGATTATGGAGAACATTTTAAACCGTCAGTTCGAACAAACATAACCTTCTAAGGCATGGGTGTCAGATATTACTTATATCCCTGTAAAAGAAGGCTTTCTGTACTTAACAACTATAATGGATCTATATGATAGGAAGCTCATTGGTTGGAACCTAAGTGATAGCATGGCTACGCAAAACACCACATTGCCAGCATGGCGTATGGCTCTTAAGAATCGGAATATTAGTAAAGGACTTATCTTTCATTCGGATCAAGGAGTGCAATATGCTAATAATGTATTTGCTAATACCCTTGTCTCTTATAAGGTTGTAAGAAGTATGAGCAGAACAGGAAACTGTTGGGATAATGCAGTAGCAGAAAGCTTCTTTAAATCTATTAAAGCAGAGCTTGTTTACGGTAATAATCTGTTAACGAGAGAACAAATGAAAACGGAAGTTTTTGAATATATTGAGATTTGGTATAATAAAAAAAGGAGACACTCTTACCTAAATTACATGACAATTGAAGAATTTAATAATAGAAATAATAATTATAAATATGTAGCTTAACTAATAGTGCAAGTTTAGTTTGCATATCCACATCTTTATTTTTATCTGTAGCTAATAACTCTTATCTTTATGGCTTTCAAATAATTTTCAGATGTAGTTTCTTTTTATCCTTTTAGTTTTGTCAAAGATATATATCATGAATAAGTGTAAAGGGATTTGAGAAACGCTAAATTGCAATATTTAAAAGTATTTTTGTACTATGGAAACAAGGCACAAAGTGATATTTGGCAACTGTATGAGTATGCAAGAATTATCAAATCAAAGTGTTCATTTTATTGTTACTTCACCTCCTTATTTTAATGCACCGTTTGATTATAAAGGGCTTTTTGAAAATTACAATCAATACCTTGGTGTAATAAGAAAAATGGCAGCCGAAGCATATAGAGTTTTACAAGAAGGTCGTATATTTGCTTTAAATATTGATGATATGCTTGTAGATGGTCAAAAATATCCAATAACAGCTGATGCTATAAAAATATTCCAAAGTGTTGGTTTTAGATATAGAGATAAGATTACTTGGAAAAAGCCTGATGGATATTTAAGGATAAGCAGAAGAAGTGGAGTTTTATTAAAAAATCCATATCCAATGTATTTTTATCCCGATAACCTATTGGAGAGTATTATTGTTTTCCAAAAGGGGAGGTTTGACTACCGTTCAATATCAAGTCAAATTCGGAATAAATCAAAAATAGATACTAAAGAGTTTCAGAAAAATGGTTGGCATAAAACCCTCTGGGAAATTACAAATGTTTTACCAGGTTCGGCACTTGAAAAAGGTATTGCAGCTTTTCCCGAAGAGCTTGTTTATAGGCTAATAAGCTTGTTTTCATATTATGGGGAAACCGTTTTAGATCCATTTCTTGGTAGTGGAACGACTTCAAAAGTTGCAAGAAAATTAAATAGAAATTCAGTTGGCTATGAAATTATTAGAGATTTAGAAACTGTAATACGAAAAAAAGTAGACTTTGTGAATGAGACAAATCCTGATGTTTTTGAAGTTGTTGAAAGGGACAAAGGTAGGTATAGATTCGTATCATTAGATTACATTAAAAATAAGAGCAATGAGAATAACAGCTAAAATAACAGGGATTGAATACAAGAATAGATTAACAAACAATTTAAAGGAGTTTGATTTAGCAGACTTTGATATAAATGTACTTCCTTCAAGTTTTATAATAAAAGATGATGATTTCTCTTGTGGTGTTTCGAAATGGGTGTCTCCTAAAAGAACACGCTCATATCCTTATGCTAGAATATATGACACACTTGGTAAAGGAAGAAAGGTAACTGTTATTCCAATTATAAAAGATGAGGGTAAACGTGGCGATAGAGACTATATTCAATGGGATACTGTTTCGTTAATGAGTTTGCTTGATGTATATGTTATTTTTGCATACTATGATAGAGCTGAAAAGCATCAAATAATAGAAAATAAAATAACAAAACAAAGGTTTGACAGTGAATTGGTGAGAGCAAAACTTGTTGATATTAAGAACTATCATAGTTCTGCTTTACATTGGAATTTAAAAGAAATAGAAGATACATTTCCTAAATTAATTCAACAAATAAAATTGGCTTACAGAGAGATAGGAGATAGGTTAGGAGTTGAGTTACATAGCGAGAGTGGTATTGATAGATTTGCCAATAAGTTTGTAAATGGGGTTGAGGATTTTATGGATACATCACGAATAAGAGCTCAGGAAGCTCAAAATCGTGAAATGCTAACTGTTCAGCCAAAAGAGGCTTTATCAACCTTAACTAAAGCTACAATTACTATAAAGAATTATCTTGGTGGGATATATTATTTTACAACCGACGAAATAAAAATTGATAGTAATAATATATATCTAATTGAAGCAAAACATTCAAGAACTTCACTCTTGCCCAGTATTGCAGATATTAAAGATGGTTTGCTTAAAATGATATTATATACTAATTTAAAAGAGGTGAAAATAGATGAGGTGGAATATAATCCAATACCTGTTATTAAATTAACTTCAACTAAGCTAAGAGGATGCATACAATCATCTGATAGTAGTGAGGAAATAAGAGCATTTATTAGTAATCAAAAGTTTTCTAAAAGTCAGAAATCTATTATAGAAAATCTGTTTGCTGAAGCTAAAGAAAACAACATACTTATAAACATTGAAAAGGCAGATTAGATGATTAAAAGTCCATTAAGATATCCAGGTGGTAAGAGTAGGGCAGTGAAAATAATTGCGCCACTTATACCCGAGTTTGATGAGTATAGAGAACCCTTTGTGGGTGGTGGCTCAGTTTTTGTTTATCTAAAACAAAAATATCCAAATAAAACATATTGGATAAATGATTTGTATACTAATTTGTTCCATTTTTGGAAACAAACACAAGCCAATCCAGATGAGCTAATAGAGCAAGTGTGTAGTTGGAAAAATGAGTTTGAAAATGGAAAGGGGCTGCATCGATATTTGTTAGATAATATAGAGTTGTTTGATGATTTAAAAAAAGGAGCTGCTTTTTTTGTGTTTAATAGAATTACTTTTTCTGGTACAACTGAGAGTGGTGGGTTTTCGAATGCTGCATTTGAAAAAAGATTTACACCCTCAAGTGTTGATAGGTTAAGGCTTCTTGCTTCAATTATGTTTGATACAAAGATTACTAATTATGATTATCAAGATGTAGTAGAAACGGAAGGAGATAATGTATTCGTTTTTCTTGATCCACCCTATTATTCTGCAACAAAGTCTGCTCTTTATGGTAAAAATGGCAATATGCACACATCATTTGATCATGAAAGATTTGCAGAGGTGCTTAAAAAGTCGAATCATAAATGGTTGATTACTTACGATAATAGTGAGTATATCAAAGAGTTGTTCTCGTTTGCAAATATCGAAGAGTGGAATCTGACATATGGTATGAGAAACGTTAATAAAAATGGAAGTCAAGTTGGCAAAGAGTTGTTTATTAGCAATTATGAGTTGTTTAAAGGTGAACCCAAATTAAATAGAACGTTGTTTGATGGTGTGTAAGGGAGTTATCAAACAAGATATTGGGAAGAAACTTATGGACCTGTGGAAAAAGGATTTTAATGTTTTGCTGGTATAGAAAACGGAGAGGCAACAATTAAAATATAGATATAGAATAATATTATGGAAACGACAGAGAGAAAAGTAACTAATGAGTTTTTTGAAAATTTAGAAAGAAATGAAACTGTTAAAACTGAACTATCAACAGAAAGTACATTAAAGACAATTGCAAATATTGTATTAGCTTTTGGAGTTATTGCAACGATAATTTTGCTAACCACAACTGTGTGGGTTGATGTTGGTGTTTATATTACAGATATAGTTTTTAATCCATCAGCTTTAGTGGTGTCTATAGGTGTGTTGTTGAGCACATTAATATCATGGGCATTATTGAGAGTATTAGCCGATATTTCAATTAACTTGAAGGAGATTAATTCTAAGATGTAAGTTACATATGTCGCACCAGAGAGCTGTTGAAAGGGTGTTTATCATTTATTAAGGGCTTTAGAAAGGGAACTAACCTCCATGAGAGTATCCTCACCCTCAATGCTTCTTAATCGAATAAGTAACCACTCCCCACAGCATCACTTCATTATCGTCTGTAGCTTCAATAATAGGAAAATCGCTATTGGAGGGCACAAGGTAGCACTTGCCTCCTTCCATCTTTATTCTTTTTAGGGTAAACTCTCCATTGATGAAGCAAAGGGCAATTCTGTTGTTGCTCCATTCTAAGCTGCGGTCGATAACTAGTAGGTCGCCTTCTTCGAAGTCTGATTTCATAGACCGTCCCTTTACTCGTGCATAGAATGTGGCTTCGGGGTTTTTGATGAGTATCTTGTTGAGGTCGATACGCTCAAAATCATAATCGTCGGCAGGTGAGGGAAAGCCTGCTGCAATGCTTCCCACGTGGGGTAGCTCAAGGTCTGAGGTTTGTGCTATAAACAGTTCTACGTTTTCTGATTTGTATATTGGTTTCATACCTACAAATGTAATAAACCTTTGCATTATATTGGGTATAATGGTTGCAAAAAAGTGGGGTGGGTAGTTTAAAATGGAGGTGCCATTAATCGAGGCAGGTGTATAGAAAGAAAATATCTTCTCCCCCCCCCAAAAAACCCTACACATCTGTAGGATAACTTGCAGAAATTGTGTAGTTTTGCTTCTGATTATTTAAAAAAACACACAGATTGATATGGGAAAGACCATTATAGGGCTATTGAACGAAACGGTGGAGAAGTATGGAGAGAATCCTTATCTCTACGAGGCGCTACACAATATAGAGTATGCAGCGCTCACTTTTAGGGAGGTGAAGGAGCTAGCCATTAGGTTTGCAGCAGGATTGATGGCAATGGGGGTTGAGGGCGGAGAACGTGTGGCGCTTATGTCGGAGGGGAAGAGCAATTGGGTAATTGGCGAACTGGGTGTGCTGCATGCAGGTGCTGTGTGTGTGCCGCTATCGGTAAAGCTTGATACAGAGCAGGATATTACTTTTCGTATCAATCATTCCGACTCGGTGATGGTGCTGGCATCCAATCAGCAGATAAAAAAGTTGCGACCGCTGAAGGAGAAGATGCCTACTGTAAAAAAATATATTTTGCTTGATGCTGAGGTGGAGGCAGAGGAGGCTGAGGTGCATATAGAGGATGTGCTAAAGCTGGGTGATGCTTTGCTTGAAAGGGATAGGAAGAGGGTGGAGGAGCGTATGGCGGGTGTGCAGCCTGATAGCTTGGCAAATATATCGTACACATCGGGTACTACTGCCAATCCGAAGGGGATAATGCTAACGCACAACAACTATGTGTGTAATGTGGAGCAGGCTGTAGATTTGTTGGATGGTATTCCTTCGTATTTTCGTATGTTGTTGATACTTCCATGGGATCACTCGTTTGGACACACAGCTGGTGTGTATGCGTTTATGAAGGTGGGGGCTTCTATTGCTTCGGTGGCTGCCGGAAAGAGTGCTATGGAGATACTGCGCAATGTGCCAAAGAGTCTTAAGGCTATCAATCCGCATTTGATGATGAGTGTGCCGGCATTGGCTAGCAATTTTAGGAATAATATTGAGGGTGGTGTGAAGAAGCAGGGAAAGGTGGCGTATACGCTTTTCCAACAGGGATTGAAGGTGGCTTATGCTTATAATGCCGAGGGGTATAACAGGGGGCGTGGTAGCCGCCGATTGCTGAAACCGTTGGTGGCTTTGTATGATAGGGTTGTTTTTTCGAAGGTGAGAAAAAACTTTGCTAGCAATTTGCAGTACTTTATTGGGGGTGGGGCACTGCTTGATATTGAGTTGCAACGCTTTTTTTATGCTATTGGCATTCCTATGTATCAGGGTTATGGGCTTTCGGAGGCGTCGCCTATTATTTCTGCCAATAGCACGGAGCATCATAAGTTGGGGTCGTCAGGAAAACCTGTGCCTCGCATGGAGATTAAGATTGTGGATGAGGATATGAATGCTGTGCCTACTGGCGAGAGGGGCGAGATAGTTGTGCGTGGAGGGAATGTGATGAAGGGGTATTGGAAAAATGCTGAGGCTACGGCAGAGAGTATTGTTGATGGGTGGCTACACACCGAGGATATGGGTTATCTTGATGATGATGGCTATCTGTATGTGTTGGGGCGCACCAAATCTTTGTTGATAAGCAATGATGGTGAGAAGTTTTCTCCTGAGGGGATTGAGGAGTCGATAATGGCTACATCGCAGTATATTAATCAGTGTGTGTTGCACAACAATCAGAGCCCTTATACTACGGCGCTGTTGACGCTAAACAGCGAGGCGTTGAAAAAGCAGACCACAGACCCTGCTGAAGCTGCTGGGCTTATTGCCGATGAGCTAGCTCAGTATTTGAAGGGTGGGAGCCACGATGGACTTTTCCCGTATCGATGGATTCCTTCGGCTTTTGCTATTATAGAAGAGCCTTTTAGTGAGCAGAATGGGTTGATAAATTCTACCATGAAGATTGTGAAGCACAAGGTGTATGAGCGCTATGCGCAAGAGATAGAGCTGCTGCATACTGCAGAGGGCAAACAACCCAACTCTGAGGGCAATTTGCAGGTGTTGGGGAGGTTGTTGAAGTAAAATCTACCCTGGCTTGCAAGTATGGAGGCTGATGAGGTGTTGGTTGGTGTTTCTTTAAGATTTTGTGCATGCTATAGATTGAGCCAGTATATGAAGAGATGAATGCTGGATGAAATGATAATATCTAAACATTTTTATTGTATCTTTGTATATAAAATAGGGGGATAGATTTCTTGAAAATAGAGCACAATATATCGCGTATAAAGTATCTAATGAAGCTCTACCAGCTGAGTATGGATGAGTTTTTGATTAGGATAAGCGAGGGGTTGAAACACCCTTTGACTGAGCAAGATGTGTTTGGCAGTGAGATAAAACTTGCCCATCTGAAAAGGGTTGATAGGGTGTTTGATAAGGGTGTAGAATTTTATTTAAACCCAAAACCTATGACCGAGAATAGAGAGGCGAGTATATTCTTTAGAAAGGATAGTTTTAATACAGATTTGAATGTTGGAGCTAAAAAGATAGTTGCTAAGTTTGAAGACCTTAAAATTTCTATCAGTGCAATATCAAAACTGGCAGATGTGAAACTGAAAAGGGTGCTTCCTATATATACTTTGAGCGACAATCCGAAAGATGTTGCTGCAGTGGTTAGAGAGAGGCTCTATCCTGATGAAGTGAGCCCCGTGCTTAGGGATTTCTTAAAGCAGTTGATTGCTAAGTTTGCAGAGTGTAATATTTTTGTGTTCGAGTTTGTGGAGACTTGGAATAAGAGGGAGACTGCAAATATTAATGGGTTTTTTCTAAAGCCGAATGTAATTGTATTGAAAAGACAGCAAAAGGCTTTTAGAAGAGAGATATTTACGCTTATTCACGAACTAGGGCATTATTTGCTTAATGAGGAGGAGATAGAGGAGGTGGAGATGACTTCTATGTCTAAATTGGATATATCGAAGATAGAGAATTGGTGTAATACGTTTGCTTACTATTTTTTGATTGCCGATTATCGTGATATGATAGATAATATTGAGAAGGCTGATGCATCTAATGACTATCATTTTGAGTTGGTTGAAAAGATTTCGAAAGAGACGCACTTGAGCACGTTGGCTCTTTTTACTAGGTTGCTATATACCAGAAAAATATCTAGAGGAGACTACAATAATGTGAAAACTGATTTAAATAATCGATACCGGCAAAGACTTGAAAATGAGAGGAGACAACGTGAATTGGATAAAATAAAAGGAGTGAAAAAAGGTGGTACTACTCCAAAACCAATCAACTCGCCTTTGTATATAAACACATTGCAGTCGGCACTATACAGTGGTGTAATTAATGAGTATGATTTTTGTAAAAGCCTTAATATTAAACCAGAAAAAATAGAGCAATATCTTTAATGGAGTATATAATTGATACAAGTACTTGGATTTCGCTAATACGCTATTACAAACCGTTTGATGTGGGTTCTGTAATTTATGATTTCTTTAAAAGAAAAATTGAGAATAATGAGTTTGTAGTGTTGGATGAGGTGTCGAGGGAGTGTGGTTATTTTTCACAAGGTCTTGTTGTGAAAGAACTAGATTATATAAAGGATAAGAACTTTATTACAAAAACTTCAACTGTTTTACCTACAAAGAAATTTTACAATCTTTTAGAAAACCAGTTTTGCAACGATTTTGAAAGAAGACAGCTTGAAGATTATGAGATTGAAAATCAAACTGAAAGTTTTATTAAATCGGCAGATGCTAAAATTATGATGACCGCAATTGCTAAGACGAAAGAGTTGAACAGCGGGGTTGTTGTAGTTACAGAAGAAACAGGGATAAGTAATGATAGAAAGCTATTTAAAAAGATTCCTGCCATGTGTTTGGCATTGGATATTGAGTGTTTGAAACTTACTGAATTGATTAAAAGGTTTGATAAAGAGATATTGATTGCTGTTAATAATGTGTAGTAACACTGTTAATTAGATGTTTTTTGAACACACCAGAAATTAAACCAAATAAATGACAATAAAGAAATATTGTTTGTATATTTGTGAGTGATGGATAAAATTGGAAACATAGAGATAAAAGTTGTTGGGAAATCTGGCATTAATGATTTAACACCAGATAATTATGACATTAAGCATATTGCTAGTTTATTGCAAGATGTGGAAGATTTGCTATATCCTAATAATAAAAAAGATAGACCTTTAATTGCATATGATATTGAGGAGGGTTCTGTTAGGCATATTTTTAAGACGAGTATGCAGGCTGTTGTTGGTTTTAGTGCTATTTTGGGTCAAGTACAAGCCAACAACTCTATTGACTTTTTAGAGCTTAAAACTGCTACAGCATTTGAGAATATTCAAAACCTTTCTATTCAAAAAGATTATACTTTCGAATTGAAAACTTCATTAAAAGAAGATTATGAGTTGAGTATAACACCCCAATCGAAGTTTTACAGAACTGAAAATATTTGGGTTGATGCTGAGTTGTACTTCTATGGTGTGCTAACAAATGCTGGTGGCAAGAATAAAGCAAATATACATTTAGATACTTCTGATTATGGCTCTATAATAATTGACACTGGAAAAGATTTCTTGGAAGAGCAAGAGCAAAATCTGCTCTATAGGAAGTATGGTGTAAGGGCTAGTGGAAAACAGAATGTTGAATCAGGAGAGATAGATACTAGGTCTTTAAGGCTCATCGAGTTAGTTGATTATGACCCGAAGTTTGACAGCGATTATTTAAATGATTTAATATCGAAGGCTAAGAAAAGTTGGAAGGGCGTAAATCCTGATGAGTGGTTGTCTTATCATTCCCCTACCACTTCCCCCTACTCTCCGGCACACGAGGTATAACCGCAATTGCTGCTAAAATAATTGCTGCCAATCCTAAATATACAAAGCCATGGGCTTTGCTGGGATTGTTTGCTGCGGCAATAATGGAGGTGGCTCCTGCAATGGATACTATTTGTCCCATTTGCAAACCTAGCGAGCGAATGGCGGCAATGTTGGCAGACTGCTCTGGTGCTAGCTGTATGCCTGCATTGCGTGATGCTGGACTCATTAAGCCTAAACCAAAACCTATGAGGAGCACTGTGGTGAAAACCCAAACGTAGTTTGTGATGCCAAAAAGGGGACTGAACGAAAGTAGAGCAAATGCAACAACGAGTACTATAGAGCCAACGTATATGGGCAGGCGGTATCCGGTGCGACGCAGGTATATGCTCATTATTACTGACATTACTACAGATGCCAACCCCTCGCCAACTAGCAGTGTGCTAGAGTGTAGCTCGCTTATGCCGTATCGGCTCACAGCGTAGAGGGGTATAAGGGATAGACCGCCAATTGTAATGCCGGCTTGTATAAAGTTGACTAGGTTTACTGCTCCAAAGCCTTTGCCGTATATAAAGCGGGGTTGGATAAAGGGAAATTTAATGCGCTTTATGTGTCGGAAAAACAGGACAAACGATGCTGCTGATGCTACTATGAGGGTGATGAAAAAGGGTGTGTTGATGTCGGTGGTGCCTTCTCCTAAATAGGTAACGGCATACATTGCGGTGATGATGCCCACGGCTAAATAGAGCATACCCAAGATATCTAGTTTTTCTCTCGCTTGGTCAGACGCTGGGGCATTGGGTATGAATCGCATAGCTAATAAAAAGACGCCTATGCCAATGGGGATGTTGATAAAAAATATCCAATGCCAGGTGGAGTAGGTAACAAATAGTCCTCCAAAGATGGGTCCTATCATGCTGCCTGTGGCAAACATGCTGCCGAAGAGTCCTAAAAACTTATCGCATGATTGATGAAAATGGTTTACAATAATGCCTGTGGCAGAGGGGGTGATGCCTGCGCCGCCAATGGCTTGCAAGGCTCGCATGGCTATAAGGGTGTATATGTTTGTGGAGAGGCCACAAAGCAGCGAGGCAATAGTGAAGGTGGCTATGGAGGAGAGAAAGATGCGCCTATGTCCGAATTGTGTGCTTAGCTTGGCGCTTAATGGAAGCATTACTACAAAGCCGAAGGAGTATACGGTTAGTGTCCATCCTGCCCAGCTTACCGAGGTTTGCAAATCTACTTGCAGGGCGTGTAGTGCTGTGGCTACTATGGTGGAGTCTACAGTAATCATTAGTAGTGATAGTGCTACTATTGGAAATACTATTAATGGGTTTACTGCTTGGTATTTGTGTTTAAACTCACCTTGTGTTGTGCTTTTTTGCTCCATTGTATAATTCTATTTGTAAACAGCTGCAAAGATATGGATGAACTGTCGAATTTGTGGTGTTGTTATGATTTTTGTACTGTTTTTTACTTTAATAAAGAAAGATGTTGACTTTTGGAGGCATTTTACAGCTTTTTGCCGTTTGTATTGTTATCGAAAGAGATTGTTTCGAATAGCTAAAATTTTGAATAGCTAAAATAGGGAGCATCTTTTTTTGCTAACAAATATAAAACTATCTATATTTACAACATCAAAAGCATTATTACCTACTAAAAGTTCACTGACTTAAATTTTTTAAAAAAAATGGTAGGTGTAAGTTTCTTTATTCGAACGAGGTGCTGGTTAAATCCAATATTAACTGGCACTCTTTTTTTTTGTTTGCTGATGGCATAGTTTTATGGAAGTAATAAAAAAAAAGTAATAATGGAATCAACAATAAATGAAAGAGTAAGAGAAATTGCTGATAAGTTTTGTAAAGGAAATGTATCAGAATTGGCAAGGGTGGTGGGTGTGAAGCAACCTCTCCTTAGAGATATTGTGAGTGCTAGAGCGGTTGAACCGAGTTTTAAGACGCTTAGTAAAATTGTTAATAATGCCACGTTAAATATAAGTGGCGATTGGCTGCTCACTGGGAAAGGTGGGATGCAGAAAAGTGAAGTGGATGTTGTGGACAATGATGTTGCCTCTAAAGCAGTACCTGTATACGATTTGCATGCAGCAGGTGGCTTGAAGGCTCTGCTTGAAAATGATAGGGGGGAATATATGTATAATGAGATGATAATACCCAACACACAGAATTGTGATGGTGTTATATATGCAAGGGATGATGCTATGTATCCGCTTCTGAACGGTTTGAATATAGCCGTGTATAAGCAGTTGCACAGTATTGGCAATTTGATAGAGGGTGAGATATGTTTTGTGGAATATGAAATAGAAGGTGACTATTTTCTGATGATGAGATATGTGCAATGGGAGGAGATGGGAGAGACGCTTCGTCTTGTAAGCTATAATAAGCGTTATCCTGATAGGGTTATACCTGTGAGTGTTGTGATGGCTATTGCCTACGTGAGGGCTATTGTGGATATAAAAACGATAATATAAGAATGAGGATTTGCAGTTTCAGTTATTCTAAATTTTCGAATACCTGCTATATTTAAACGCTATAGCATTTCTTTTTTTTATGACTATAATATTTCCACTCTTTTTGTTTGTTTGTACTATTTATATTGTTAATTTTACAAATATTGCATAACCAATAATAATCGAACTATGAAATTAAAATTAAGTATACGTAATTTATTATCGCTACTCTCTGTTGTAGCTCTGATGTTGATAATGAGTGGTTGTTCAACTACTGTGAAGGAGAACGATTTGACAGAATTGGGCTTGCTGGGAAAAGTGAAGTCTTACCGAAGTTTTGAGTTTAATGCTGTAGATAAATTTGGTAATATTGAGAAGGGCGATAGAGTGAAGTGGTCGACTTCGATGCACGTTATATTTAACAAGGAGGGTTATAAAGAGGAGGAGAATGAGTATGACCATGATGGTGATCTTGAGCTAAAAAAGCTATATAAATACGATGATAATTGGAATAAATCTGAGATGGATTATTACAATCCGGATGGTAGCCTTTTATCAAAATGGATTTATAAATACGATGAGAATCATAATATGACTGAAGAGAGCAGTTATAAGTCTGATGGCAGATTGGATGACAAATATAGCTATAAGTATGATGAAAAAGGAAATTTGATAGAGGTAGATAATTACAATGCTAATGGTAGCCTCTATCGGAAATACCTGCGCAAATATGATGATAGAAACAATTTAATTGAGCGTAGTGTATATAAGACTAATGGTGAGCTTAGCTCTAAAACTACCTACAAGTATGACAAGAGCAACAGAATGATAGAGTTTGCAGAATATGGTGCAAGTGGTAAGATTGAGGGTAAAACGGCATATGAATATGATGGAAATGATAATGCAGCTGGTGAAAGAAAATATGAAACTAATGGTAGTCTTGAATATAGATTGACTTATGAATATGACGATAAAAATAATATGATAGCTGGCAAGTACTTTAATCCTGATGGAAGTGTATTGTCTCGATACAAAGCCGAGTATGAGTTTGATGAAAAGGATAACTGGATTAAGTATACTTCATTTATAGATGGTGCCCCTGATACTATTTACGAAAGAGAGATTGAGTATTTTGATTAACGGATAAAGAGGGCAACTATATAAACTCTATTATATAATCAACTACATTTACATGTGTTAAGGTTTTTGTTTGTAGATGATACTAGTGTAGGCTGGTGCCTATATGGTTGGTTTTCTTGTTGAAGTGATTGCTTGTATATTTATAATTAAACATTTATAGCTATGAAAAAAACGCTATTTCTTGTTCTATTGCTTGGCATGCTATTAATGTCTTGTTCTGACGATGATCCTTATATGACGATTGAAAAGAGCGACTACACGATTGAGGCATTGGGTGGTGTGGAGGCTGTGTCTTTTGAAACGAATGTGGATTGGGAGGCTGTCTCGTCGGTGAGTTGGTGTAGGGTTTCTCCTAATAATGGGGGTAAATCTGCAAAGGGCTTCAGTATAACTATCGATGCTAATAATACTTACGAGGGTAGAAGGTGTAGTGTGTATATCACCTCTTGTTGTTTTAGAAAGGTTGTTACTATTTATCAACAGGGGAGGAGTAAGGCTGACGAGGAGGAGGAAGTATCGAGTTAGCCCCTCTCACAAATCTATCCATAGCCCACCGTTCGTGGGGCTGTAGGTTGTAGCCGGTGGTGTCGGCTTGTATGGGGAGGATGCGGAAGATGGGTTTGCCGGCTTCATACTGTTTTTGAACCCACAGTAGCGAATAATCGACCATTTGTATGCTAACGGGTGCATCTTGATGGGCTTTGCTGAGCACTATGTGGGCTAGCATGCCTCCATCTCTGTTTTGCTTGCGTTGGTTTGACACAAAGTTGCCTAGTGAGTAAAACACTGCATGGGTGATGCTATCGCCCTGTGAAAGGGTGTGTAGGGGTTGCACCACATGTGGATGATGCCCAATGATGAGGCGCACATTGTGGTTGAAGAGAAACTGGGTTAGCTGTTTTTGCTGTTTTGAGGGTTGGGTGTGATACTCTTCGCCCCAATGCATTACTGCAATGGTGATATCGGGGTGGAGCTTTTGTGCTGCTGCTATGTCTTGTTGTATAAGAGTGGTGTCGATGAGGTTTACAATATGGGGTGGTTTTGCTACTAGTCCGTTTGTGCCATAGGTGTAGTTGAGAAATGCTATGCGGATGCCATTTTTGATAAGCATAAGGGGGTAGCGTAGTGCTCTGTCTTCTTCTGAAATGAATGTGCCTGTCTGTTTTGCTCCTAGTGTTTTGATGGTTTGGATTGTTTGCTGAAATCCTTTTGTGCCGCTATCGAGGGCGTGGTTGTTGGCAGTGAAAAATAGGTTGAAGCCTGCTTGATGTAGGGCTGCTGCATACTCTGTGGGAGCGCTAAATAGGGGGTAGCCTGTGTAGGGGACTCCTCCAAAGGTGGTTTCGAGGTTTACGCCTGCTATATCGGCTGTGACTATTTTGTGTTGGATGTGTTGAAAAACCGACTGGTAGTTGTATCCACTATCTGTTTTTGCTGCATGTAGTTGGGGGGTGTGATGCATGGCGTCTCCAGCAAAAATTAGCGTTACTCTCCTTTCTTGAGCAGTGGTTGCTACTAAAGAAAAAGTGAGTAACGCTAATAGATAGTATCTGTAATGCATACACAGAGGTATGTTTAGCTGTATATCTCCTTCTTGGCTGCTAGCAGTGTGTTTTTGAGGAGCGATACAATGGTCATGGGTCCAACGCCACCTGGCACTGGAGTGATATAGGAAGCCTTTGGGGCTACCTCGTCGAAAGCTACGTCGCCTTTAAGCTTAAAGCCCGATTTTGTTTCTGTTGATGGCACACGTGTGGTGCCCACATCAATTACCACTACGCCTTCTTTCACCATGTCGCCTTTCAAGAATTCTGGTACGCCTATAGCTGCAATAATAATGTCGGCATCAAGGCATATCTCTTTTATGTTTCTTGTTTGACTATGGCACACGGTTACGGTGGCATCGCCACAGGTGCGTTTTTGCATAAGTAGTAGTGCAATGGGTTTGCCCACTATGTGGCTGCGCCCTAAAACAACTACGTTTGCACCATGGGGATTTATTTTATATTTCCTTAGTAGCATAAGTATGCCTGCAGGGGTGGCTGATACAAAGCTTGGTAGCTCTAGTGCCATGCGTCCTAGGTTGATAGGGTGAAAACCATCGACATCTTTGCGAGGGTCTATTGCCTCTATTACTTTGTGCTCTGCTATATGATCGGGAAGGGGTAGTTGAACAATAAAACCGTCCACATCGGGGTCGTTGTTTAGTTTGTCTACTGTTTTTAGTAGCTCTTCTTCTGTTACATCGTCTTCGAAACGGATGAGCGATGAGTCGAAGCCTACCTCCTCGCATGCTTTTACTTTACTGGCAACATAGGTTTCGCTTCCACCATCGTGTCCTACAAGCACAGCGGCAAGGTGTGGGGTTTTGCCTCCTGCAGCTTTTATCTGTTTTACCTCTTCGGCTATCTCTTTTTTTATCTCAGCCGCAGTGGCTTTGCCATCTATTAATTTCATATATGTGTGGGTTATCTGTTTATATAATATTTATATGTGTATGTGTGTTGATTGTTATGTTTATCTTCTTCTCATGTTGCGCATGGCTGCTCTACCGCCACCCGAGGTCATCATTCGCATCATTTTGCGGGTTTCGTCAAACTGTTTTATAAGGTTGTTTACCTCTTGCACGGTGGTGCCGCTACCATCGGCTATGCGTTTGCGTCTTGTGCCATTTAGCACTTGTGGGTTGGAGCGCTCTTCTGGAGTCATGGAGCGGATAATGGCTTCGATGCCTTTAAATGCATCGTCGTCTATATCAAGGTCTTTTATCTGTTTGCCCACACCAGGTATCATGGCTGCAAGGTCTTTCAGATTACCCATTTTCTTTATTTGCTGTATTTGACCAATAAAATCGTCAAAATCGAATTGGTTTTTTGCAATTCTTTTTTGCAAGCGGCGAGCTTCCTCTTCGTCGTATTGCTCTTGTGCTCTCTCTACAAGCGATACTACGTCGCCCATACCAAGGATGCGGTCTGCCATACGATCGGGGTGAAACACATCTAGTGCATCCAACTTCTCGCCAGTACCAATAAATTTAATGGGTTTGTCTACTACCGAACGAATGGATAGTGCTGCACCACCACGGGTGTCTCCATCGAGTTTGGTGAGGACTACTCCATCAAAATTGAGGCGCTCGTTAAACTCTTTTGCTGTGTTTACGGCGTCTTGACCTGTCATGGCGTCTACAACAAATAGAATCTCGTTGGGATTTACTGCATCTTTTATAGCCGAGATTTCATTCATCATCACCTCGTCGATAGCTAAACGACCGGCAGTGTCAATTATTACAAGGTCGTGACCATGTTGCTTGGCATGCTTTATGGCATTTTTTGCAATCTTTACTGGGTCTTTGTTCTCCTCTTCGGCATATACAGGCACGCCTATTTGTTCACCCAATATACGTAGCTGCTCTATAGCTGCAGGACGGTACACGTCGGCTGCTGTGAGTAGTGGGTTTTTTCCTCTTTTAGATTTTAGCATTTGTGCCAACTTGCCCGAGAAGGTGGTTTTACCCGATCCTTGCAAACCAGACATAAGAATTACGGCAGGTGAGCCTTTGATATCGATATCTACTGCAGAACCACCCATGAGGAGGGCCAACTCGTCTTGCACAATCTTTACCATCAATTGGTGTGGTTTTAGTGCTGTGAGCACGTCCTGACCCATGGCTTTCTCTTTCACAGTTTCGGTAAACTGTTTGGCAGTATTGAAGTTAACGTCTGCCTCAAGAAGGGCTCTGCGAACATCTCTTAATGTTTCGGCAACATTAATTTCTGTAATTCTGCCTTGTCCTTTTAATATCTGAAACGATCGTTCTAATCTATCACTTAAATTTTCAAACATACTATTGTTATACTATTAGTTATCACATTTTTCTAAGAATACAAAGATACATGAAAATGATATATCTCACAAATATGTAACGGTATCTTGAGTGGAAGGTTTAGAGGTGTTTTTTTGAAGGAAAGGGGATGATATGCCTCAAGTGTGAAATTGCTTGGGTGTGAATCTACTTGCATGGCATTTTGTTTGCTTGTGTGTGCTGTTGCTATACAGATGTTAGAGAAAAGTGCTATATTGGGACTTTGCGTGTTGTAATAATTGTTTTCAATAGTTAATAATTGTGATATATGTTTTATAGCATGTTTTGCATAACGTGTTGTTGTAGAGTGGGTTGTGCGTATTTGTAGCTGTGTTTGTTTTTAAATGGCTATTTCTGATATGAATTACATCCTCGAAAATTTGGATAAATAGGATGAAAAAGTTTACTTTGGTGAATTATTAAGAGAAATGTTCTATTATCTGATAGCAGAGAGAACAAATTAGTCATTATTTTTTCGATAATTCATGCAGAAAACATTGGTACTTATAAAGCCCTCCGCAATACAAAGAAGTCTTGTAGGAGAGGTTGTCTCACGTTTTGAAAAAAAAGGATTGCAGATTATTGGCTTCAAGATGATGACATTGAGCGATGATATTCTTAAAACACACTATGCTCACCTAGTAGAAAGACCTTTTTTTAAGAGAATAAAAGACTCGATGCAGGTTACACCTGTGTTTGCAGTGGCATTGAAGGGTGTGGATGCTGTGGAGGTGGTGAGAAAGATGAGTGGAACAACCAATGGACGCAATGCAGAGCCTGGAACTATAAGGGGCGATTTGAGTATGAGTGTGCAGGAAAATATTGTGCACACATCCGACTCTCCAGAGAATGCAGCTATCGAATTGGATCGCTTTTTTAATAAAGATGAGATATTTGAATATGAACCTCTCATTTTTCCGCATTTGTATGCAAATGATGAGTTTTGAGAGTAAAGAAATAGAATAGAAGAGCTAGATACTTTTTTATTAAAATTAAATTTATGACGTTTCAAAAAGTAATTTCGAGAATAAAGCTGTTTACAGTAGCAGGCTTCCTAGTTTTTTCAACTACAGCTTTTTCTCAAAGGGAGGGAACTAAAGACCAACCCGAAAAGTCAAGAGCAAAATTAGAGTATAAGCAAACGCATGGACTCGACTACACAGAGACTGAAAACTTGTTTGCAGATGGTTTTAAGCTCAAAATGGACCTCACGCTGCTAAACGAAGCCTCGGCTGAGCGTGAAATAGATATGGATGCAATTCCTGCAGAGGAGTTGTATGGTGGTGTTTGGGTACACAATAGAGTGGATGCTTATGGATCTGCAGTGAAAGCTCCAGCAGAGTTTGAAGTTGATTTGAGTGGTTTTACCATGCCCGCAGAGGGACACGTAACTTCAAATTTTGGTCGTAGAGGTGGACGCAGGTATCACTATGGTATCGATATTAAAGCGCATACTGGCGACACAATTTATGCTGCATTTGATGGTAAAATACGTGTGAAGAGCTATGAGAGAAGAGGGTTTGGCTATTATATAGTTATCCGTCATATCAATGGCTTGGAGACGTTGTATGGACATATGTCTAAGTTTTTGGTGGATGAGAATGATTTTGTAATGTCTGGTGATCCAATTGGGTTGGCTGGCAATACTGGACGTTCGTTTGGATCGCACCTACACTTCGAAACACGTTTCTTGGGCAAACCAATTGATCCTAATTTTATTATCGATTTTGAAAATAAAACGTGTCATAGCGATAAGTATCTTGTGTCGAACGATAGTTTTAAGAGAACTACTTTGAGTAGCAGGGTGATAAAGAGAACTGGCACGGTAAACTATGTGCAGGCAACTAATAGAGACAATAATAGGTTTGTATCGGGGAGTGCTGCTAGCCACACTATTAGAAGTGGCGATACATTGGAGAGAATTGCTAGAAGGTATGGGGTGACAATAGATCAACTGTGTGCTCTTAATAATATATCGAGAACTACAACATTGAGAATTGGTAGATCGTTGATTGTTAATCCTACTTCATCTGTAAGCTCTGAAACTGCAGCAAGTGGTAGTAGTGCAGGTGCACAATATCATACAATAAAAAGTGGCGACACACTTGGAGGAATAGCCCAAAGGTATGGTGTTTCTATAAGAAAACTGTGCTCGCTTAACAATGTGACAACTAGAACTACGCTTAATGTGGGTAAAACATTGCGTGTGATGTAGATAAAAGCATTGTGGCAGATAAAATATAATGAGAAGGTGTAAGATGAATAGTTTTGCACCTTTTTCTTTTTTTATCTACCTTTGCACACTATCGGTAACTTGAAAAATGAACTTTATATTTCTATAAAATGGATGTTACAAAAAGTCAGTTTGATGAGGTAATTGCAATTTGCAGAAAAATCTTTAGCGAGAAGCTTGGTGATTATGGTCCAGCATGGAGGATACTCCGTGGGGAGTCAGTAACAGATCAGATATTGATTAAAGCAAAAAGAATACGCTCTATCGAGATTAAGAAGGAGAGTAAAATTGATGAGGATATATTTGGTGAGTTTATTGCTATTGTTAATTATGGGGTGATTGGCTTGATTCAGCTAGAGCTTGGTTTTGCCGAAAATGTAGATATCTCTGAAGAGGAGGCTTTGCAACTATACGATAAGCATATAACAATATCGAAGGAGCTGATGTATGCAAAAAATCACGACTATGACGAGGCTTGGCGTTTGATGAGGGTGAGTTCGTATACAGATTTGATTTTGATGAAGCTAAACAGAACTAAGGAGATAGAGACCAATAAGGGGCAAACGTTGGTATCGGAAGGTATTGATGCTAACTATCAGGATATGATAAACTATGCGCTGTTTGGATTGATAAAACTGCATTTTGGTGAAGATGAATTTGATGTGAAGGGCAATTAGGTTATGAAAGGAAATGATAGACTTGTAAATATTGTGCTAACAGCGGCACGTATTCTTTTTGGCATCACTTTTGTGTTCTCGGGCTTTGTAAAGGCTGTCGACCCAATTGGTTTTGCTTATAAGATAGAGGACTATCTAATTGCTTTTCAGCTTATTCCTTTTATACCGCTTGCACTTACTTTTGCAGTGGCTCTTATTTTGGTGGAGCTGTTGCTAGGTGTTTTTATCTTGCTGGGGCTGTATCGTAAATTATCTACAGCTATGGGTGTTTTGTTTATGGCTGTAATGACTCCGATGACGCTCTATATAGCTCTTAAAAATCCTGTAGAAGATTGTGGCTGTTTTGGTGATGCTTTGGTGATAAGCAATTGGGATACTTTTTACAAAAACATTGTGCTTGTTTTGTTGGCTGTGTTGCTACTTGTTTATCATAAAAGAATTAAACCTCTGTTTACCAATAAGAGTAAGGGATTGGTGGTAGGTTTTGTTTTTCTGTTTTCATTGCTGTTTTGTCTTTACAATATATTCTATTTACCTATAATGGATTTTAGACCCTATAAGGTGGGAGTGAATATTGCAGAGCAGATGGAGAATGATGTGAGCAACGGCGATGTGTACGAAAATATCTATATCTACGAGAAGGATGGAGTGGAGGAGGAATTTACCGAAGACAATTTTCCGTGGGAAGATTCTACTTGGACTTTTGTTGATTATCAATCGAAATTAATAAAAGAGGGGGAGAAGCCCTTGATAGATGAGTTTTATATAACAGCTTATGCTAAAGATGGTGCTGGAGCGTTTGTAAAGGGGGGAGATATAACTGATGATATATTGACAAATAAGGTGGTGCTGTTTGTGGTGTCGCTCTCACTAGACGATGCTAGAGAAAAGGGAATGAAGCAGATAATTGCTTTGGCAGACTATGCTGCAGACAATGATGTAGAGCTGCTTGTGGCTACCTCTTCTGAGGCTGCTGCAATAGAGCTATGGCACAGAAAGTGGGGAAACCCTAAGGTGGGCTATGGATTGATGGATGAGTTGACGCTGAAAACTATTGTGAGGTCTAACCCCGGTATGCTATTGCTAAACGAGGGAACCATTGTGGGTAAATGGAGCAGTAGAAGGTTGCCTAACCAGAGGCAACTAGAGGGGATGGTGGTTAAGCTAAAAGCTGAAGAAAAGAGCTTGCCAATTAACAACAATTCTACAGCTAGCTTGTTGATAATATGTGCTATCTTTGTAATACCTTTGTTGGGTATAAAATGGTACGAAAGAAAAAATTAAAACTGACAATTGAGAGATAATATAATAATTAAATTAACTGACTTTTTAGGTAAAGTCATTTTTATAAATTCTATAAAAACAGAATAATGAGAAAAAAGATTGTAGCAGGAAACTGGAAAATGAACAAAACTCTACAAGAGGGTTTGAAATTTAGCAACGATTTGAAAGAGGCGCTAAAGGGTAAAACTGTAAACTGTGAAGTGGTGGTTGGAACTCCTTTTATTCACCTTAGCGAAGTAGCTAAAAACTTTGAGGGAACTGTAGTGCACGTTGCAGCGCAAAATATTGCAAACAAAGAGAAGGGTGCATACACTGGCGAGGTTTCTGCAGCTATGGTGGCTTCTACTGGTGCCAACCATGTAATATTGGGTCATAGCGAGCGTCGTGCTTATTATCACGAAACTGCAGAGTTGTTGACAGAGAAAGTTGAGTTGGCTTTGGCTAATGACTTGACTCCTATTTTCTGTGTAGGTGAAGTGTTGGAAGAGCGTGAGGCAGGTAAACATTTTGATGTGGTAGCTGCACAAATAAAAGATGCTCTATTTGAGCTTTCAAAAGAAGATTTTAGCAAATTGATTGTTGCTTATGAGCCTGTTTGGGCTATTGGTACTGGTAAAACTGCAACGGCAGATCAAGCACAAGAGATACATGCATTTATCCGCAAAACTATTGCTGATAAGTATGGTGAGGAAGTTGCAGACAACACTTCAATTTTGTATGGTGGTAGCTGTAATGCTGGCAATGCAAAAGAGTTGTTCTCTAATCCTGATGTGGATGGTGGACTAATTGGTGGTGCATCGTTGGAGGCTGATAGTTTCTTGCCTATAATTGAGGCGTTTAATTAAACGAACTAATACAAAACATGGAATTACCGCTATTGGGGCGGTAATTCTTTTTTTGAAAAAAATACAACTCTATGAAGGTTCAACTTATCGTAAAACTAATTTTATTGACACTCTTTTGTCAAGTGCTATCTGTTGCTGCTCAGCAAAGTGCAACGAGTGCTAGCAAGTCAATTCTTGAAGAGTTAAATATGCCTCGTCGTGGGCAGGGTAGTGTGATTGTTTATGAAGATGAAGCCATCAAGGGGATTCTTGCAAAGCCAAACTCTGCAAATCTTCCTGTTTACACTTCAGAAGATGGAGCTACGCAGTATGTGAAGATGAGGGGCTTTAAAATACAGGTTTTCTCTGGAAATAACCAACGCAAATCTAAAGATGAGGCTTATAGCAAGCAAAGGCTTATAAATGACCGTTTCGAAGATATAGAGACTGTTGTTTACTTTAAATCTCCTCGTTGGATATTGCGGGCAGGTAATTTTAGAACACGTGAGGAGGCAGATGTGATGTTGAAGGAGATTGCAAAACAATTTCCAAGCTTTGGAAAAGAGATGTATATTGTTTCAGATACTGTAAAAATACCATATTAAACACAAATATAGTAGAGTGCATGTAGATGCGCTGTTGTTATAAAAAAATAGGCTAATGAATTTTGAATTTGATGAAGAGAAAACCATTAGAATGGCTTCTCATTACACGGAGATAATAAAAGAGTTGGGTGAGGATGTAGACCGTGAGGGGATGCAAAAAACACCCGAGCGTGTTGCTAAGGCAATGCAATACTTAACAAAAGGATACCAGCAAGACCCTAAAGATATATTGCTGGGGGCTCTCTTTAAGGAGAATTACCGACAAATGGTGATTGTAAAGGATATAGATTTCTACTCGATGTGTGAACATCATATGATTCCGTTTTTTGGAAAGGCGCATGTTGCTTATATTCCTAACGGATATATCACAGGATTGAGTAAGATAGCGCGTGTGGTGGATATATATGCACGCCGCCTGCAGGTGCAGGAGCGTCTTACTACAGAGATAAAGGACGCTATTCATAGCACGTTGAAGCCGTTGGGTGTGATGGTGGTGCTAGAGGCGCAGCATATGTGTATGCAGATGCGTGGAGTGGAGAAGCAAAACTCTGTAACTATAACATCCGACTTTACGGGTATATTTAAAGAGGCTAAAACTCGTGAGGAGTTTATTAGTTTAATTAAAAGGCAGTTATAAGAGGTGTAGCAGTTTTTTATTATACCTATAGAAACAAAAATGCCAACTATTGAATAGCTGGCATTTTTTTGTATCTATATTTATATAGTCTATATCTTTAAGTTCTTTGCACCCCGCTGCCTCGTGAGTCCTCTTGCGTGGATGTTACTAAAGATAATCAACCCCACACGGTACAATCGTGAGGGAGCGGAGCTCACTATTTACTGTTCACTGTTCACTGTTTACTGTTCACTGTTTACTGTTTACGCGTTACACATCAATAGTTACTACTCGCTTCAAATACCCAAACCTCCATTAATAATTAACAATTAACCATTAACCATTAAAAAAAATCAGCTTTTTGGAGCACGAGAAGCACGCTTTCGCTCACTTTCTGTTAATATTATTTTCCTAATTCTCATGAATTTAGGAGTAATTTCCATATACTCGTCCTCTTTTATATACTCTAATGCCTCTTCAAGGCTAAATTTTATTGGAGGAGTAAGTTGTGCTTTATCATCTGTGCCAGAAGCACGTACGTTTGACATCTTTTTTGCTCTTGTTACGTTTACAATCAGGTCACCCTCTTTTGCATGTTCGCCTACAACCTGTCCTTCGTACACATTGGTTTGTGGCTCTATAAAAAACTTGCCTCTATCTTGAAGTTTGTCTATTGCATAAGCATAAGCATTGCCTGTTTCGGCTGCAATGAGCGATCCGTTTTGACGTTTCTCTATTACACCCTTCATTGGTTGGAACTCTAGGAAACGATGTGCCATAATGGCTTCTCCTCCCGATAGGGTGAGTACAGTGTTGTTCAACCCAATGATTCCTCTTGAAGGAATGATAAACTCCATGTGCATGCGATCGTTTTTGCTCTCCATTGAGATTAGTTCGCCTCGTCGGCGTGTTACTATATCAATTATTCTGCTAGAACTTTCTTCGGGCAGGTTGATGCTCAACTGCTCCACTGGCTCGTGCTTCACGCCATCTATCTCTTTTATAATTACTTGTGGTTGGCCCACTTGCAACTCGTATCCCTCGCGGCGCATAGTCTCAATTAGTACGGATAGGTGGAGCACGCCTCTTCCAAAAACAGTCCAAGAGTCTGCACTGTCGGTTTTTTCGACGCGTAGTGCAAGGTTTTTGTCAAGCTCAAGCATCAGACGTTCGTGTATGTGTCTTGAAGTTACATATTTACCATCTTGTCCAAAAAACGGAGAGTTGTTGATGGTAAAAAGCATAGACATTGTTGGCTCATCGATAGCTATTGTGGGTAGTGGCTCAGGATTGTGCAAATCGGCAATGGTGTCGCCAATTTCGAACCCTTCGATACCTACAAGGGCGCAAATCTCACCAGATTTTACCTCGTCGGTTTTTACACGTCCAAGTCCTTCAAACACATCAAGCTCTTTTATTCTCACTTTTGTTATACTTCCATCGCGTTTGCATAGCGAGTAGTCTTTGTTGTTTATGAGCGACCCACGGTGTATTCTGCCCACGGCAATACGACCTAGGTAGCTAGAATAGTCTAACGATGTGATAAGCATTTGGGGGGTGCCTTCTAATGAAGTGGGTGCTGGAACATGCTCTACTATTGCATCCAATAGAGGAAGTATATCTTCGGTTGGTTTTTCCCAATCATCAGACATCCAGCCATCTTTGGCAGCACCATATACTGTGGGAAAGTCTAGTTGTTCTTCTGTTGCATCTAGGTTAAACATTAGGTCGAATACTTTCTCTTGTGTCTCTTCGGGTGTGCAGTTTGGTTTGTCCACCTTGTTGATAACTACCACTGGTTTTAGTCCCAGCTCCAGTGCCTTTTCCAACACAAAGCGTGTTTGAGGCATAGGTCCTTCAAAAGCATCCACTACAAGCAAACAGCCGTCTGCCATGTTTAGTACGCGCTCTACTTCGCCTCCAAAGTCGGCGTGACCAGGAGTATCTATAATATTTATCTTTACATCTTTGTAGCGTATAGACACGTTTTTTGAAAGAATGGTTATTCCTCTTTCACGTTCCAAGTCGTTGCTGTCTAGATATAAATCATCTGTTTGTTGATTGTCCCTAAATAGGTGACCTGCCATGAGCATCTTGTCTACCAATGTTGTTTTGCCATGGTCGACGTGTGCTATAATGGCGATATTTCTAATATTCTGCATTTATTGTTTTTTATTGAGGTGCAAAGATACACTATTTTGATGAAAAAATAGAATGCAGTGCCTCTGTGAGACAATTAATTATAATAAATTGGGTAAATTGAAAAGGTGAGGCTTAATCGACTAATAACATGATGTGGCTAAATAAATAGAATTGTGACTAAACTAGCCACTCCAATTACTATCCACAGGGTGACTCCTAAAATTAGTGGTTTTGCACCAACGGTTTTTATAGTTTTGATGGATAATCCAGAGCCTATTAAAAATAGTGTTACAGTCATTCCTCTCTTAGAGAGCATGGTAATAAACGAGGTGAAACCCAAGGGGAGGTTAAAAACAGTGTTTACTATCATGGCAAGAATGAAGAAAAAGATAAACCAGGGTATTTTTACTTTCGACTCTTTTTGTTTGAAAAAGAAGGTTGTGGCTATAGAAATAGGAATAATCCAAAGGGCACGGGTGAGTTTTACCATAGTGGCTACTTCTAATGCTTTGCGCCCATAGGCTGCTCCAGCACCTACAACCGAACTAGTATCGTGGATGGCAATAGCTGCCCACATGCCAAATTGCTCTTGTGTGAGTTCTAAAAAACGACCAATGGGTGGGAAGATGAACAGGGCAATGGCATTGAGTATAAAAACAGTGCCCAGTGAGATAGACATTTGATTGGGACTGGCTTTTATTATTGGTGCAACTGCAGCAATGGCGCTACCGCCACAGATGGCTGTGCCTGACGAGATGAGGTAGCTGGTTTTTGTGTCCAATAGCATGCGTCGTCCCAACCAATAACCTATAGCCAAAACGCCAACTACCGATACGATAGTAAAAAGCATGCCCTCTTTGCCACTTTGCAACGATTCGTGTAGATTCATACCAAAACCGAGACCTACTACAGCAAATTGGAGTAGGTATTTTGATGCTTTTGATGATTGTTTGGTGTAGGGGTTGCCTACAGTGAAACCTAATAGAAGCCCCATAAACAGGGCAATGGCTGGGCTAACAAAGGGAAGGAGACAAGCTACGATTCCAATGAAAAAGAGTGGTTTGTTGATTTTACTTTTCATTATAATTGCTTTCAGGCACAAATGCATTGTGCAATGCTATATTGAGCCTGCGAAAGTACAAAAAAAGTGTAGAGGAGTAAAAAGTTTTTGGGATAAAGTTTGTTTTTATTTGCTTTGCTTAAACAGCCACTCCATAAAATCGTCTCTATTGAAAGCAGGTGTCCAACTATCGTGGTTGACACCCGGAAACTCGATGTACTGCACATCAACACCTTTTGCTTTTAGTGTTGTATAAGCATCCCTTGAAAATGTAACAGGAACAACAGCATCAGCATCGCCATGGAATATTCTGAATGATGTTGAGGTTTCTATCTCTTGCAATCTTTTAATGTTGATGCCTCCGCAGATGGGAATGGCTGCAGCGAACAGCTGTGGATAACGGCATACCATATCGAAAGTACCCATTCCACCCATCGAAAGACCCATTATATAGATACGGTTTGGGTAGATGGGGTTGTTGTCGATAAATGTATCTAAAAGCTCTTTAACAGCTTGTAGGGTAGCTGGCATGGGGTCGTTGTAAGGGAAAAAGTTTTCATCTTTTGCACCTTCACTATTGATAGGAGCCCAAAAAGAGTTGGTAGGGCATTGTGGGAAAAGTGCAAAGGTGGGATGCTTTTCTTGGTTTACAGGATTGGTAAACATATTTGCACCATGTTGTAGTTGTGCTTGGTTGTCATTGCCACGTTCTCCTGCACCATGCAAAAAGAGAACAAGGGGATACTTTGTGCTGGTGTCGATAAATTTGGGTTGTAGTTGGCGGTAGAGTAGGGTGTCGCCATTTTGTGATACAAACGCCTCTTTAGAGAATTTATTTTGAGCCATAGTGGTTGCAGATATCATTATCATCAACAGAATTGAGTTTAAAATTGCTTTTTTCATAAGATGTAGTTTCTAAAACATTGTTTGCAGTGCTTGTCTATTTGTAATCTTTATTTTTCGTTTGTCCATATCTATTATATGCTCGTCGTGTAGCTCTTTCATAACACTGCTTAGTGCTTGACGCGACACGCCAAACTGTAGTGCTATATCTTGTTTTGCTGTTTTTAGTTGAAACTCTTGTTCTCCGTTCGACTCCCTTAAAAGATAGTATGCCAATTTTGCTCTTATGGTTTTGAGTGATGTGAGTCTTATTTTTTCTGATAGAAATTGAAGTTTATTTGAGATTGACGATAAGATGGCAAGCATAAAGGCATCGTGTTTTTTCATCAGTTTAAAAACATTCTCTTTAGGTATGGAGATAATTCTTGATTTTCTTTTTGCTATAACAGAGACAGGTGTTTTTTTGTTGTCTGTGAAAAGAAATCCGGAGGCTATTGGCAGGGGTGCTTTGATAGTTTCGATATGCATAAAATCACCATTCTCATCAGTCATTACGGTTTTTACTTCTCCTTCGATGAGGATGTTAAGGGCTACAAGCTCTTCGCCTTGCGACATTATCCATTCGCCTTTTTCATAGTTTTTTATGGTAAAGCGTACTTCATTTAAGAAATCGTCTTTTTCTGAATCTGGAATTGAGTTGCACAAAGGGCATCTGAAAATAAATGATTTATCCATATTAAAGTGAGAGGTTTGAACATTTAGTGACAAATATGGCAAATATTTTTGAGTAATGTAATATATATTACACTTTTTTCGCTTATTAGTGATTATATTTGTTTCAAACTCGATTCATGTTTTACTTTATATACACTTATCATGAATAGAATAAGAAAATTTATACTAGATTTAATAGATTTATTACGCCCACGAGGGGCTGCACGAATACCTACAATAATTATTATTGCAGCTTTTATTGGGCTATTTATCTATACATTTTATCAGTCGCGTGCATACAGCTATCTGTCTGACGAGCCCTCTACATGTGTCAATTGTCATGTGATGGCTCCTTATTATGCTACATGGTTGCACAGTTCGCATGGAAAAAACACAACCTGCAACGACTGCCACGTGCCTCAAAACAACATCTTTAATAAATATTACTTTAAAGCAAAAGATGGATTAAGACACTCATATGTGTTTACTATGCGCAAAGAGCCACAAGCTATGATGGCTATTGAGGCAAGTTCGCAGGTGATAATGAACAACTGTGTGCGCTGTCACGATCAACTTACACAAGAGTTTGTAAAAGCGGGCCGCATGACCTATAAAGAGATGAAAGCCGAAAATGGAATGGCTTGCTGGGATTGTCACCGCGAAGTGACACATACCCGTAGCAGATCACTGTCGTCAAGTCCGAATGCTTTAGTGCCATTGCCACAAACAAATGTGCCTAAATGGCTAAGTGATATAACAAAACGTAAAAAATAACTATCAAATTTTATACAGATATGAATACAAAGAAAGAAAGAAAATTAAAACCGTGGTTGGGTTGGCTCATATTTTTTGTTACCCTTGTAGCTGTCTTTTTGCTTGGTATGCTTGCAGCATCTATTACAGAGCGTAGAGCAGAGATAACCAGCATAATGTATAACAAGAAAGTAGAGATTACTGGAATTGAGTCACGCAGTGAGATTTTTCAGCAAAACTATCCAAGAGAATACGAAACTTGGACACAAACTGCTGATACAACTTTTGAAAGTGAATTCAACGGAAGCAAAGCAGTAGATGTGCTAGAGCAACGCCCCGAAATGGTGATTCTTTGGGCAGGATATGCTTTTGCTAAAGACTATTCTACACCTCGTGGACACATGCATGCTATTGAAGATTTGCATGAAACACTAAGGGTGGGTGCACCAATGGGACCAGATGAAGGACCACAGCCTGCAACATGCTGGACTTGTAAAGGACCCGATGTGCCACGAATGATGGACTCTTTGGGTGTAGCTGCATTTTACGACAATAAATGGGCAGCTTATGGTACTGAGATAGTTAATCCTATTGGTTGTGCAGACTGTCATGAGGCAGAATCGATGAATTTGAGAATTACGCGTCCAGGTTTGATAGAGGGATATCAAGCAATGGGTAGAGATGTAAATGATGCTAAACATCAGGATATGCGTTCATTGGTATGTGCACAGTGTCACGTTGAGTATTATTTTGATAAAGAGACTAGCTACCTTACTTTTCCATGGCACAATGGAGCTACCATGGAGGGAGCAGAGCAATACTACGATAGTATTCAGTTTTTCGACTACACTCATGCATTGAGTAAAACGCCTATCATAAAAGCGCAGCATCCAGACTGGGAGATTTTTCAAACGGGTATTCACTCACAGCGTGGAGTTAGTTGTGCCGATTGTCATATGCCTTATGTGTCTGAAGGTGGTGTGAAATATAGCAACCATCATGTGAGAAGTCCATTGGCAAGCATCGATAACACTTGTCAGGTGTGTCACCGTGAAAGTGAAGAGGATTTGAGAGATGCTGTGTATGAGCGTCAAAGAAGTGGTAATGAGATACGAAACTTGGTAGAGAAAGAACTTTCAACAGCACACATCGAAGCACAATTTGCTTGGGAGAAAGGTGCTAGTGAAGCACAAATGCAACCTGTATTAGAGTTGTTACGTCAGTCGCAGTGGCGTTGGGATTATGCAGTTGCTTCTCATGGAGCTTCGTTTCACTCGCCAGTTGAGTATCAACGTATCATGTCGCATAGTTTAGACAGAGCACACAAAGCACGCTTTGCAGTTGCAGGTGTATTGGCACAACTTGGTTTTACGGGTCCTGTTCCAATGCCTGATGTGTCTACCAAAGCAAAAGCGCAGGCTTATATTGGTTTAGACATGGACAAAGAGAGAGCTGATAAGAAACAATTCTTGGAAGTGAAGGTTCCAGAGTGGTTGCAAACAGCTAAACAAAACAACCGCATTGTAACGTTAAAATAGAGAGAATTTTACTCGGATAAACAACAATGCTATAGTTTTGTAGCAAACAATTATTATCTTAGCAGTTCACTTTTATACATGTGTATGGATAAAACAGAGAAACTCATTTGGGAGCATCCTTGGATGTATGTCGAAGGATTTATTGTATCGATAGGAATTACATTTAGCGGGTTTTTGCTACAAATAGCTATCGGCAACCTCCACTTAACAGCTTTCAAGTATCCCATTAATATGATAATAGGATTGATATTTGTTATTTCAATCCTACTTTGTCACCTCTTTTTAGGAAAAGCTGCCGTAGTACGGTGGCTTTCTTCCGTATATGCTACTGTGCCAGCTCTTGTGGTGATGCTGGGGGTGGTGGTAATATTGGGTATTATTCCGCAATTTGTGCCCTATGCTTCGTCAAGTGTTATACCTAAAAACTTGGCAGGTCTTTTTGGGTGGTATCAAATGACCACTTCATGGACTTTTATCTTTATTAGCTACTACACACTTGCTATTTTAGTATTTACCACTCTTAAACGTACACGCAGAAAATTTACATGGCGCGATATTGGGTTTTATCTCAATCACTTGGGACTCTTGCTTGCCTTTATGGGTGCCATGCTGGGTAGTGCCGATATGCAGCGCATGCGTATGACTGTGAAGGAAGGTAATGTAGAGTGGCGTGCTCAAGATGAGCATCAAAATATTGTGGAACTTCCCATTGCATTGCAGCTCGATACCTTTATGATAGAGGAGTATCCACCAAAGCTGGTGTTGGTGGATTTAGAAACTGGGAAGGGACTCCCCGAAAATAGACCCGAACTTTATCTTTTCGAGGGTGAAGGTAAGTCAACAAAGTTGATGAACTATAACATCGATATACTTTCGCACCTGCCCAATGCTGCTATTATGCGCGACTCTGTTCATTCTAATGCTGTACCCTATTTCTCTGAAGGTAACACCCACGCTATTAAAATAAGGGTGAGCAATGAGGAGATGAACGACCCAATAGTGGGGTGGGTAAGCAATGGTAGTTATGTTTTTCCACATAGTGTGGTATATATTAACGAAAAAGTGGGCGTAGTGATGCCAATGCAAGAGGTAAAGAAATACACCTCGCATGTACAAGTGTTTACAAAGGATGGTAACACTAAAGCTGCAGCAATAGAGGTAAACAAGCCATTGAGAATAGCCAATTGGACAATTTATCAGTTAAGTTACGATGAGTCGAAGGGAAAATACTCCGATACAAGTGTATTTGAATTGGTAAGCGACCCCTGGTTGCCCATTGTGTATGCTGGTATAATAATGCTTATAGCGGGTTCGTTTTACCTATTTATTGTAGGACCAAAAAACAAGAAATCATGAGTTGGGACTATTTTATATATTTTTCTTCCGTGTCTGTTATTCTATGGATAATAGGTGCTGTGGTTGCATTTAGAACTAATAAGCGACTTGTTCCAACTATCTTTACAGTTGCAGGTCTTATTGTGTTTTTCCTTTTTATCGTTGGTATGTGGATATCGCTTGAGCGACCTCCACTGCGCACTATGGGCGAAACTCGTTTGTGGTACTCTTTTTTCCTACCTGTTGTGGGTTTGATTACCTATGAGCGGTGGCGCTACAAGTGGTTAATGTCTTTTAGTACTTTACTATCTACTGTGTTTATTGTTATCAATATTGTTAAACCTGATATTCACAACAAAGTATTGATGCCAGCACTGCAAAGTCCTTGGTTCTCGCCCCATGTTATTATCTATATGTTTTCGTATGCTATACTGGGCGCAGTTACTCTTATTGCTATCTACTATCTGTTGAAAGAGAAAAAACTTACCGGCAAAGATAAGTTGATGGAGATGACAGACAATTTGGTGTATGTTGGCACTGCATTTGTTACTATAGGAATGTTGCTTGGCGCAATATGGGCAAAAGAGGCTTGGGGGCACTATTGGAGCTGGGATCCTAAAGAGACTTGGGCAGCTGCCACTTGGATTTCGTACCTCATCTACATTCATATTCGTCTCAGAAAAGGTGTAAGCAATCGCATAGCAATGATTGTGGTTGTTGTCTCTTTTATTATACTGCAAATGTGTTGGTGGGGACTCAATTATCTACCCTCGGCACAGCAGAGTATACATGTATATTCATAATTATATAATTACAATCTTGTAATTAATTTATACTTACTTGAAGTTGAACATACTAAATTATAATGTTTATGAAGTATATCAATTTTCTTTTAGCATCTCTACTACTACTTGTTTGTTCTAACAGTTCTTTTGCACAAGAACCAGATGGAGACTTTACTATAAAAACTCAATTGCGTACACGTGGTGAATATAGAAATGGCGCCTTGATGCCTCGCAGCGAAGGTGATTTGCCTGCTTCGTTTATTTCTAATAGAGCAAGAATTTCGTTGGGATACGACAATGATTTTTTGTCGATAGGTGTTTCGGGACAAAATGTATCTGTTTGGGGCAGTCGTCCACAAATAGAGAACAAGGGAGACTTTGCACTTAACGAAGCATGGGCAAAACTATCACACAACAATTTTTTTGCACAAATTGGACGCCAGCAATTGGCTTACGACGATGACCGTATTCTTGGCACCTTAGATTGGAATCAATCTGGCCGTTGGCATGATGCGCTGAGGCTTGGTTATGAAGATCCTAACAATAAGTTGCATCTGATATTAGCCTACAATAAATCATCAGAAGCTATTCTTAACAATCAGTATTTTGCTGGAGCTCAGCCTTATAAGCAAATGCAGACACTGTGGTATCAACATGTAGCAGATAAGGGCTTTAAGGCTTCATTTATTTTGATGAACTTGGGGTTTGAAGCAGGGTCGGCACTAGAAGCCGAAACCAATTATATGCAAACATTGGGAACCAACCTTTCGTACAATATAAATGATTTCAACCTCTTTGGTACTTTTTACTATCAAACAGGAAAGGATATAGTAGATGATAATATTGCTGCCTATATGTGGGCAGTGAAAGGAGCATATACAGTCAATCAGAATGTTTCATTATCAGCAGGTGTAGATTATCTCTCTGGACAAGACGACTCGGATAAGGTAACTGCATTTAATCCTTTATATGGCACTCATCACAAGTTTTACGGTGCAATGGATTATTTTTACGCCTCGCCTTATCCAGATTATGGTCTGTTTGATAAGCATGTGTCACTAATTGTGAAACCAATTGATAAACTAACGCTTGACTTAACGTATCATCATTTCTCATCACATCAATCTATCTATGTAGATGGCTCTAATAAGAAAGGGATGGGCTCTGAGATAGATTTTGCATTTACTTATAAAGTGCGCCCTTATGTCACCCTGCAAGGTGGGTATTCAACTATGTTTGGTACAGAGGCATTTAGTGTTGCTAAAGGTGGAGATCACAAAAGATGGCAAGATTGGGGATGGCTATCATTGAATATTAATCCAGTTATTTTTAAATCGAAATAAGGAGCTTTAATTAATAGGCTATTATTATATCAAACTATATAAAAAAAATAAACCTGCATATTATAAGACAATATGCAGGTTTGTTTTTTATGTTTGAGTCTGTTGCTTTACAATATCTCATCACCATATTTAAATTTGGCATCAGTCATAAAATGCTTAATTCTATGTTCTTCCTCTTTCTTGCAAATAAGTAGTATGTTGTCAGATTCTGCCACAATGTAGTCATCCAACCCTTGTATCACAACAAGCTTCTTTGAAGAGGTTACCACTACATTATTGTTGCTCTCTATATAGAGAGCCTCGCTATGTAGGTTTACATTCTTATTTGCATCTTTTTCTGAAGCATCGTAAAGCGACGTCCATGAATCTAAATCAGACCATCCGAAAGACGATATAATTACGAAAACATTATCAGCTTTTTCCAATACTCCATAGTCGATAGATATATTGGGGCAAAAAGGGAAGTTATCATCAATAAACTCTTTCTCCTTGTCGGTATTGAATAGGTGAGAGCCTTCGCTAAATCTATTTGATATATCGGGGAGGTGGTCTCTAAAAGCCTTTAGTATCGATTTCAGACTCCAAATAAATATACCAGAGTTCCATACAAATTCGCCACTGTCAATAAAAGCTTGTGCCAGCTCTTTGTTGGGCTTTTCTGTAAAGGTTTTCACCTTTTGCACACCCTCCACTTCATCATCACACACTTGTATGTATCCGTAGCCTGTTTCGGGTCGAGTAGGTTTTATACCTAATGTTAGCAACACATCGTGGTGTTGTACAAAATCTAAGCCTTTATTTATGTCTGCAATAAACTGGTCGCTTTTTAAAATCATATGATCCGATGGAGCAACAATAATATTTGCTTCAGAGTTTATGGCTTGAATACGAAAAGCAGCATAAGCAATACAGGGGGCAGTATTGCGCCTTATAGGTTCTAGTAAAATTTGTTCATCTGATACTTCTGGTAGTTGTTCTCTTGTCATATCTGCATACTCATCGTTGGTAACAATAAATATGTTTTCTGTAGGAACTATTTTGTTGAATCTATCAAAAGTTGATTGAAGTAATGAGCGTCCGGTGCCAAAGAAATCTAAAAATTGTTTAGGGGTTTTTCCATTGCTGTATGGCCAAAATCTGTTGCCAATACCGCCACTCATTATAATGCAGTAATTGTTGTTTTTCATCTGTGTAAATTATCTCTAGTTCAAATAATAATAAATTAACTGTGTAGATTTACTTTACGTACAAAGGTAGCCATTATAAAATTAAATAGGCTATTTATATAACACTATACATTATTAGATGTTCATGCATTAGTGGTTTTGAAAATAGTTTTTAAATAAAACGATAAAAAAGGCGTTATTTGTTTTGCAATTCAAAAAATATATGTACTTTTGCTCTCTCAAAAGAAGTCTACATGCCCAGATGGCGGAATTGGTAGACGCGTTGGTCTCAAACACCAATGGATTAATTTCCTTGCCGGTTCAATCCCGGCTCTGGGTACGTTAAAAGCCTGGTTTTCAACTGAAAATCAGGCTTTTATCTTTTATAAAGGTGTACTAAAAGTGTACTATTTGGCATGTATTATGGAAACAATAGAAATCTATTCCTTTGCTTTCTTTTATTTAATTCCTACTTTTGTCCAAACAAGTCAAATATCAATAATATGCAGCCATTATTTCAACGACTTCAACGCTTCATCAATGTACACACCTCATCACTACTTTTAAAATCAATCAGACTTTTTGAATTAAAAGCCAGATATTGGGATGATAAAACAATACATAATCATATTCATGATGAAATTTATAAAGTATCCTGCGATTTGGTGGAGTTACACGAGAAGTTTCCGGTACTCCATGTTATTACAAATTATCACGATTTGAAAAATGTTCTATGGGATAGCACTTTTATCGAATCCATATCTCCCGATGAAAGGAAAAAGTATCGCAATTATGATAATATATATATTGACCATAATGAACTGAAAAAAAATCCTACAATATATGATGAACAGCTACCCTATTTCTCGGGTATCATTTTATCTATTTATTTCACTGAATATATCGAGTTTCTTCAATCCAAATTACCTGAAGAAAAAATTGCGCATATTCAAAAGAAACAAAAAGCCACTTTTGAATGTCAACTCAACCCGGCACAAATCAATTTATTGACGGAGTGCCTGAATGATGTGCGAATGTTTACTAAAACTATAACAAACAAGACACTTGAAGATATTTTCTCCTGCAACCTTGACCAACCAATAAAAACACGAAACAACCGTCTGTTGGTGTATTTCTTTTCAGCTCTTGACGACCGCAGTCTCATTACACGCAACTGGCAGTCTGTAATAGACAAAAACAAACTTTTCCTTTCTTCGGGAAAAGGAATACTCCTCAAGCAGTCCGATTTATCCACAGCAAATTCAGAGATAAAGATTACACCTCCCCTAGGATCAGAAAACATAGACAAATACCTTAAACAACTGAAAAATCATTGAGAATCGGCTGATACCTCAAACATTATCAATCCTCTCTGCTTTCCTTATAGCCTATATTTGCCCTTGTTATAACTAAACAGGGGTTTGCAAACCCATTTGTATTCACTCAATTAAAATTAAAAGCAAATGGACAATTCAACTACTTTAGAACAACGTGTTCAACAACTGGAAAACAGTATCTATCATACTAAAGAGATATTAAGTTTCGAGGAGGCTTGCGCTTTCCTCAATTTTTCAAAGAGCTATCTCTATAAGCTCACTTCGGCATGTGCAATTCCACATTATAAGCCAAGTGGAAAGATGGTTTACTTTGAACGTAAAGAACTGGAAAAATGGCTGCGACAAAATCCGGTAAAGACAAAGGAGCAAATAGAAATGGAATCCAATGCCTATATTATGAAGCAACAGCGAAGTAAGCGGTGATGGAAAAGAGCAAGAAACCGGATAATGTAACTCCATCAGGTAAGAAGTCAAAAAATGAACGCATTGAAGCTTTCCTGCGTCAACGGTATGATTTTCGATTTAATACAATTAAGAGCCGTACCGAATTTCGTTCATTGGGAACGGATGACTTGTTTGCTCCAATCACCAAGTACGATATCAACTCCATGCGCAGACTACTGGATGCATCGCAGGGATTCGGCACATCAGCAGAAAATATCCGCTCCATACTGGAAAGCGATTTCTGTTCAAAAGTGAATCCTGTTCAGGAATATTTTATGTCACTTCATCAAATTCAAGCTATGGATGACTCTGAAATATGCAGGTTATCTGACTGTGTTTCTCTTCGTAATCCCGAAAAATGGAAAGAGTATCTTCTCAAATGGCTTGTGGCAGTTGTGGCAAATGCAATGGATGATTTTCAATGCCGAAACCATACTTGCTTAGTGCTTACAGGTGATCAAGGCAAGTACAAAACAACATTTCTGGATATGCTCTGCCCCCAAAGTCTGAAGAGTTACCTTTTTACCGGCAAGATAGATCCGCAGGGTAAAGATGTGCAAACACTGATTGCAGAATATCTTTTCATCAATATCGATGATCAGCTGAAAGCTTTGAACAAGCGGGATGAAAACGAGCTGAAAAACCTGATTACCACTCCAAGGGTTAAATATCGTCGCCCGTATGATGTATATATTGAGGAGTATCCTCACCTGGCTAGTTTTATGGCTTCTGTCAACGGGAACGATTTCTTAACCGATCCTACCGGCAGTCGCCGCTTTCTTCCCTTTGAAGTTTTGAATATTGACCTAGAAGCTGCCAAACGTGTGGATATGGACAAGGTGTATGCAGAAGCAGTATGGCATTGGAAGAATGGGTTTCGGTATTGGTTTGATGAATCAGAAATTGCTCAGTTGCATCACGAGAATCAGGCTTTTCATATACAGACAGCTGAGTATGAAATGTTACTCAAAGGTTTCGAGAAGCCGCAAGATGATGAGATGTCGTTTATGACCACTTCCGAGATACTAGCCTATCTGAGAAATTATACAAACCTGAACCTTCAGGAGAAAAGGATGGGTGAAGCTTTGAGAAAGGCTGGTTTTGAAAGAAAGTCGAAACGTATAAACGGCAGTCCTATGTATGTTTACCATATTCGTAATGTAACTCCAAATCCCTTTATTATATAATTATATTCTTAATTGTAGTTACTACATTACTACAATAGTATGTAATCCGGTGAAAGAAAAAGGATTACATGGTAGTAGGGGCTATAAAACTCTGTTACTACTGCTTACTACCTGACTACAAACTCAAAGTAGATGTAGAAGTTACTACAATAAATCATCTCACAACGTTTTATCAGCTAGCTATCAACGTATTACAATTAAATATAAGTGTAGTAAGATAAAACTCATAAAAACAGTAAAACTAGAAATTATGACATATGAACAAATAAAATCAATTCCCATAACACATTACCTCAAAAGCAAGGGAATTTATCCAATCAAAAAATATTCAGGTTATGCTATGTATAAAAGTCCATTCAGAGATGAAGAAACAGCAAGCTTCAAAGTGGATTACAACAGAAATTTGTGGTATGACTTCGGCAGTGGTGAGGGTGGTAGTATCATCGATTTAGTGATGAAGCTGCTAAATTGCTCAATCAATCAAGCGATAAATCAATTGATCAGTTTAGCAGACAAGCAATCATTTCATCAAATGGTCAATCAATCAGACAATCAGACCGGCAATCAGGATTCTTTTTTCTTTCATCGGGATACTTTAAAGAGAAGTGGTATCATTACCACAGATAACAAACCACTGAGCCATCCAAAACTGCTGGACTACCTGACTGCACGAAAGATTGACCTTGATATGGCGCAATTGCATTGCAGGGAGATTCATTACACTATAAATGGAAGAAAATATTATGCCATTGGATTTGCCAATAGTGCCGGTGGGTACGAACTACGCAATTCTTTATTTAAAGGCTGTATTGTTCCTAAGGATTTAACACACTTGCGACAGGACGAAAAGAGTGTGAGCTGTTTCGTTTTCGAGGGATTTATGGATTTTCTTTCATTACTTACCATACGCAAGCGGCTTCATCCTCATTTACCTAACACAAGCCGTCACGACAGCATTATACTCAATTCTGCAACAAACCTGCAAAAGGCTCTGCCATTATTGGCAAACTATGAATTGATACATGTGTTCCCTGACAACGACAAAACAGGAAAGAATGTTTTAAAAGCTCTTCAAAAAGAGCTGGGCAATCGTGTACGGGATGAATCTCATCGGTATTCAAACCATAAGGACTTGAATGAGTATCTCTGTTCAGGGGAGCATTTAAAACAGAACTTATATTCTAAAAAGAGAATTAATCAGAGAAAAAGCAGATTGAAAATTTAATGTTACAGGAAAGCGGGATACATTATGTTTTTTGGAGGAGCAAGTTTATGTTTTGGTAGTACCAAAACTCACTTGCTCCCCAAAAGGTGCAGTGTAAATCCCGTTGGTCTGGTATGAAACATCAATGTAAAATGTTATTGATCATAGCGTATGGAAAAGATAAAGAAAGGTGGAAGACCTGCCAAAAGATTGGGCGAAAAACGCAGGTACACCGTTAGTGTAAAGCTCGACACAAGAGAGTTTCTTGCTCTGAAGACAAAAGCAGGCACAGCCGGCATCAGTAGGAGTGAATTTATCCGGCAGTCTATCTCGGGCAGTATAATTCGTGCACGGATAACGCCTGAAATGAATGACCACATACGTAAACTGGCGGGAATGGGAAACAACCTGAATCAGATTGCCAGAAGGGCAAATGCCGAAGGCTACAGAAACGCAAGAAGTGAGTATTTATGGTTGGCAAACAAGATCGATGATGTAATAGAGATTATGCGCAATGATGGCTAAGATTACAAAAGGGAGTTCTTTCAAAGGGGTGATTAAATACATCATCGATGAAAAGAAAAAGAGTCAGATTTTGGATGCGGATGGGTTGCGCTTGAAAAGCATTTCATCTGTTATCGGCAGTTTTGTAACTCAGGCAGAAATGAATGGCAGGGTTTCTAAAACAGTTGGACATATTTCACTTGATTTTTCAGCACAGGATAAGGATAAAATCTCCAATAGGTTCATGGTGAACGTCGCACGCGATTATATGAAGCAAATGGGTATCTGCAATACACAATATATCCTTGTCAGGCATTTTGATAAGGAGCACCCTCATGTTCATCTTGTATTTAATCGGGTGGACTACAATGGCAGGGTTATTTCAGACAGTAACGACCGTTACCGAAGTGAAAAGATTTGTAAAGATATAACGCACAAGCACGGGTTGTATTTCTCTACCGGTAAGGAGAACGTAAAGTTGCATCGTTTAAAGGAACCGGACAAAAGCAAATATGAAATATACAACGTTCTCAAAGAATCTGTTCCAAAGTGCCGTAACTGGCAGGAGTTGACTCGAGAGCTTCACAAGGCTGGAATTGGCACGGAGTTCAAAACCAAAGGTAATACTGCCATCATAGAGGGTGTAAGGTTTAGAAAGGGAGATTATGTTTTTAACGGTTCTAAGGTGGACAGGATGTTTAGTTATTCAAAAATTGATTTTCAGCTCAAACAGAAATTATTTAAACAGCAGGTGCAAACACAGTCGGAACAATATGCGGTGGGAACGGAATCGATAACTTCGGGGCTTGGGGGACTCTTTGACCTAAAACCGGAATATCCTAACAAGGAGGATCAGGAGTATCTTTATCAGCCGAAAAAAAAGAAGAAGAAACGAAGGTATGGAAGACAGATGTGATATGTTGGGTTAACCCGAATATTCACCGATACTTATGTTTCGTTTGTAACAACCTCTTTCCTAGTCGGTTAGAACGAGGAAAAACAGAATTTATGTATGGTTGCTTTTTTCTTGGATTATTTTGAGACTCTTTGTCGTTCTAAGCCTCTTGTAGTATGTTTATACAACTGCGAGACTTACGCCTAAAATAGCCTTCAAAATAATCTCATGAATATACGGGTTAATGTTCAATTACAATAAAACAAGAAGAATTAAAATATGAAAAAGATAGATTTAGGTGAAATATACACAATCTTTGAAGAGATCAAAGACCTGATTCTTGCACAAAGCAGGAGTTTCAGGCGTATTCAGTCTGAAATGGAACAGCCGGATTTGTCGGCTATTGGCGAATTATCGGGTAAGTTGGATAAGGCTATTGAAGAAATCCGTAACCCATCTCGGGTGGAGCATCATCATGTTTTCAGCATCACTTCCAACAAGGTATTTTACGGAATGCTTGGGTTGTGCTTTATTTGTTTGGTTTTTTCTTTCATTGTATTTCGTCAGAAAAAAGTGATTGCGAACTTCAGAGATAACGATCTAAAGTACAGATATATTCAAATGAAGGGTGGTGTCTCTCATATTGAATTAATGGAGTTGGACAGTATTTTTGAGCACAACAGGGATAGTGTGAAGACATTTGTTGAAAGTAATAGACAAAAAAGAGAAAGCAAATGATTGAGATAAAATAGAAAGCTGTTGCGAAACTTAATTGAAAAGGTTATTTTAATAGGAAGAAATATAACTGACCAGTCCAACAACCTTATTCAAGGTTAACACTACATTATATAACGTTCCGTTAACGTAGAAGAATAAGATAGCAGCATACTTTTGTGATTATTTGTATAACATCAAAAAAAACAATTCTATGAAGAGAACTTTTCTATCAATCATGCTACTGTTTCTTGTTGTAGCAGGAATGCAGTCACAACAGATGCCCCTTATACCTGTTGACGCAAAAGTAAAAATTGGGAAGCTGGATAACGGACTCACTTATTACATCCGAGAAAACAAGCTGCCCGAAAATCGGGCTAACTTTTACATCGTACAACGTGTAGGATCGGTGCTTGAAGAAGAAAATCAGCGGGGCCTTGCTCATTTTTTAGAGCATATGGCTTTTAACGGTACTGAAAACTTTCCCGATGGAAAGGGAAATAAAAATATGATTTCATATTTAGAAACAATCGGTGTGAAGTTTGGGGCAAACCTAAATGCCTTTACAGGTATGGACGAGACGGTGTATAACATAGACGATGTTCCCACCAATACACCCGGAGCCGTTGAATCGTGTCTCACTATTCTTTACGATTGGTCAAATGCGCTTCTGCTCCGTGAAGAAGATATCGATAAAGAAAGAAAAGTAATTTACGAAGAGTGGCGTACACGTCGCGATGCATCGCAGCGGATGATTGATTCCATAGCACCTGCCATTTTCAAAGACAGCAAATATGCAGAGCGTATGCCCATTGGGTTAATGAATGTTGTTCAAAATTTTGAACCTCAGCAATTGAGTGATTATTATCATAAATGGTATCGTCCCGATTTGCAGGGAATTATAATTGTGGGAGATATCAATGCTGATGAAATTGAGAGCCGGATAAAAGAGTTGTTTTCTGTCATTCCTGCTCATGAAAACCCGACAGAAAGAAAATATGAGCAAATTCCAGATAATGAAGAGCCGATTATTGCCGTTGCTACCGACAAAGAGTTGCCCATGAATAACATTATAATCAGCTATAAACGAAATCCGGTTCCACAAGAACAAAAAACAACAATAGACTATCTGATTTATGATTATGCCACCCAAATTATTGGGCAAATGTTAAACGACAGACTTCAGGAGATGCTCCCTAAAAGTGACGCACCGTTTGCATACGCAACTGCAATAAATGGTTCTTACTGGGGTGTTGGTACCAAAGATGCTCTACAAATTATAGGAATTGCCAAACCCAACGGAGCAGATACCACCATTGCAGCACTTATGCGGGAAGTAAACAGAGCACAGCAGTTTGGCTTTACAGATGGCGAATACGAACGTGCCAAAGCAACATACATCAGCAATCTGGAAAAACTTTATAATGAGAGAGACAAGCAGCTCAATAAATATTACGTGGGACAATATGTCAATCACTTTCTAAAAAACGAGCCAATACCATCTCTTGAAGACAAATTTAACACCATAAATCAGTTAATTCCACATATACCTACAGCAGCAATCAATCAAATGTTGCAACAGTTGATTACTGATAAAAATAGAGTGGTGGTACTATTAGGAGTTGAAAAAGAGAAAGAAAGCTATCCCACTGAAGGTGAAATAGCACAAATTATACATTCTGTTGACTCGGAAGAGCTGACAGCCTATGAGGACAACACAGTTGCTGAGCCGTTGCTGACAAATACCCCCGAATCGGGAAACATTGTTGAAGAAAAAGAAGATGCCCCCAGAGGCACGGTCATCTGGACTTTATCAAACGGAGCAACTGTAATCCTGAAAAGTACAGATTACAAACAGGATGAGATTTTGATGCATGGATTCGCATTTGGAGGCAGTTCTGTAATTGAGGACAAATATATCAATGAAATCAAACTATTAGATGATATGGCTTCTGCGGGTGGTCTTGGAAAATTCAGTATAACCGACCTCAAAAAGAGCCTGTCCGGTAAAAACGCACAAGTATCTTTCAGAGTGACACAAAATAATGAACAAATCAGTGCAAAAAGCAGTGTAAAGGATTTAGAAACGATGATGCAGTTAATATATCTCAACTTTACAGATGTTCGCAAAGACGATGAAGCTTTTCAAGCAACTGCAGCACAGTTAAAGGGAATCCTACCCACACTGGCAGCCAATCCGGATTTTATTTTTTCCGATTCGCTATTGAATACAATTTATATGCACAATCCCAGGTTTGCAATCCCCACTGTTACAGAAATTGATGCTGTTGATTATGACAAATTACTAAAAATATATTCTGAAAGATTTGCTAATGCAGCTGCATTCACATTCACCTTTACGGGTAATATTGACATTGAGACATTGAAGCCATTGGTTGAGCAATATATAGCCTCACTGCCTGGTAACCCTGCAACTGTTTCAAAAGCAGTTAAAGAGTTTGAGACAAGAAAAGGAGCTTACAACAATCATTTCACAATGTCGATGGAAACTCCAAAAGCAACAACAGCTATTATTTATACCGGTAATTTGAATTATCAGCCTGTCAATATAATTAAGCTAAGCGCATTGGGACAACTCTTACAGATGGAGTTTATAGATAAAATACGAGAAGAAAAAGGCGGTACCTACGGAGTTCGTGTACATCAGGAAGCAGAAAAACTACCCACCGAAGGTTTTACTCTTCAGTTTCAGTTTGACACTGATCCCGGTCGACGCAATGAATTGGTGGAGACAATGAATCTGATTGTGGATAATTTACAACAAAATGGTCCCGATATAGATATGCTACAAAAGGTAAAGGAATACATGCTAAAGCAGCATGCAGATAATCAGAAAGAAAATAGTTATGCACTACGCAATACTTGGCATTATTACATTTATAATGTTGATATGGAGCAGGATTATACTGAACATGTAAATCACTTATCTGTTCAAAGCATAAAGCAGTTTCTTAACGAGTTGATACAGCAAGGCAATAGAATAGAAGTATCAATGACGCATCAGGAATAATAAAAACAACTCTACTTTTTTATTTTTTGAAAAGGGCATAAGGGCAACTGATTCCTGTGTCCTTTTCATTTTATCAGAGATTGTTATTTGCCACAAAAGAACAAAGACATAAAGTTACACAAAGAATTATTCCAAAGCAGATGGAGAGGTGTGTGATTAGAAATTTAGGAATTTAACCATGATTGATGATCAGATAATAACGGAAAGTGTTTAAGCTCTTTTTTAGGATTTAGTCGGGTTGGATTCAGTTTCTACAAAGACTTCATCACTTAGTGGCAACATAATCTCACACTTTTTTCACAATGAGAGAGTCTGCAAACTCATTGAAGACTCAGTTTCAATTTTATATGTTTCTTTACACTCTTAAAACGCAAAAATGTAACCAATGTAGCAATAAGGGTCTCTATTGCTGTTACAACATACATGAATGATAGATCACCAAAAGTTTTATTAAATTTCGAATAAAACTCCACGTAACTTACTGCAATATGCTGAAAAAGAGTTTCCCTATTAACATATAAGTATCTGTAATTTAACCAATTATTAAGAGTGCATTCAAATGTACCAATTAAATTATAATAGCAATATGTTAATAATAAAAAGCAAATAATTAGAAGCAATTTAGCTTTTTGAGTATTTCTTTTTTTTCCGTCATAGTAGTTTATTACGTACCTATTTGACAATATTGCAACCAATATAGTGAGTACAACCATAAATGAAATATAAAGTAGTTGAGTTGACCATCCCCATTTGAAATACAAATATATTGGATTGGCTTCATATTTTAAATCCGGTGTAGCTAAATAAGTTGTATATGTATCTGTTATAGTAAATAGAACATATAATAGAATACAAATAAAAGGGAAAACTTGTTTTCTCAACATGTTATACTTTTTATAAAGTGTTGTATAATTACCATCCTAAACTTAGTTACCCGAAAGCCTGATTACGATCAAAATCTGCAGGCTTCAGGTAACTATTTTAAAGAAGATTAACGCACAGAGTCATTTTCAAATGCATCTTCCGGAACTGTTCTAACAACACTCTTCTGAACTGCACAACTACTTGCACCAATAGCAATTGCTGCAAGAACAATCAGAGGTATAAACCCACCTGTTGTATTGCTCATTTCTGCTACACTCAATTCCTGAAACCCATAGTTTTTTAATTTTTGATTATTCATAAAAAATAATTTTAAAAGTTTTGCATTAAATTATCTAATTGCAATTTAAACCGGTACCATATTTAAATTACAATGCAAAGATATTAGCCCTCCGTGCAGTTTTATTGCACGGAGAGGAGAAAGAGTGAAAATGATCTGTTTATATTAGCGTATCTTAAAAAGGAGAGTATTTATCAAACGAGTTTGCCTCTAAATACAAGGAACAAGCAATCTCAACCCCTTACTCCTCACATTTTCAAGAACAATAGAACTGTCTTTTGACAGATAAGTGCGTAATTTGGAGACAAACACATCTAAGCTGCGAGAGGAAAATACAGGATCATCTTTATTCCAAAGTTGATTTAATATATCAACACGTTCAACAAGTTGATTTTTATTTTCTAACAACAGCATCAGAAGGTCGGCTTCCCTTGGTGTTAATTTCTGGATGGTATTATCATTATAAAAAAGAGTCTTTTTGTCAATATCTAAGATATAATAGTATCCAATAGATCGTCTGTTTTTATTATCAACATTTTCCTTGGCACCTTTACTTTCTGATGAACGGCTTAATATAGCCTGAATACGTAAATGTAGCTCGCTTGCAATATATGGTTTTTTTACATATTCATCTATTCCTAACGCATATCCTCTTTCCACATTTTTAGGTGTCACCAGCCCAGTTGCAAGCAACAAGACAACATCTTTGTCTTGGGATCTTATGGCGCTAGCAAACTCGAAACCATCCATTATCGGCATTTCCACGTCAGAAACCACCACATCAGGACAAAATTCATTATATATTTTCAATGCTTCCTTTCCATTATATGCGTGCCTGATGTCATACACATCAAACAACTCTAATCCGCCCTGAACAGCATAAGCACAAGATTCATCATCTTCTACAAACAGTATTTTAATCATAACGAGCAAATAATTTGAAAAATATTAAAAAACGTCTTATTGTTATTTGAAAGGAATAAACAATTCAAAAACAGTCCCTTCTCCTTGTTTACTATGTAAATTCACAGTACCCCGATGTGCTTCCGCCACACTCTTCACATAAGTTAATCCCAATCCAAAACCCTTCGCTTCCTGCCGTTTGACGGCTGGGCCTCTTTCAAATTTAGCAAAAATAATACGCTGGTCTTTATCAGAAATACCGTATCCGTCATCTTTGATACTAATATACAATCCGTTCTCTTTCAAAACACACTCAATAATTATATGTACCGTTTGTCCGGAGTATTTCACACAATTGTCTATGAGGTTACTCACAGCATTGGTAAGCATAGTTCGGTCCGCTGAAACATAGATATTTTCAGGAACAAAATTTGCAGTAAAAATAATTTCTTTTTTTCCCTGAAGCAAGAATTTATCTATTAATTCATGAATCATTTCATTTATATTCATAACCTCAAGCACAGGGACAAGTTGCAACTGTTCAGCACGCGCTACTGTTAGAATACGATCGGCAAGTGCTTGGAGATTAATAATCTGTTGCTGTGCCACTTCAAGTCCCTTATTCCGTTTCTCGATATTTGTAACATATTTCTCATTACCCAACAGTACATTGATTTGAAAAATTGTTTGTAGCGGAGTTGCCATATCGTGGATAAGCGCATGTGAAAAGTCACTTTGTAATCTACGAATTTTATGCTCTTTAAAGAAAGATTGAACCAAAGAGAAAAAAACATAAGCTACAAACAGCAGGATAACAGCAGAGAGTAACAAAACAAATACCATATTGCGGAACACTCTTCTATAGGGTGAAATGAGCAATACTTGCACCCCCTCACTATCGTCTAAACGGATTGGAATTATAGTTGATGCTAAGGCACCACGTAGTTTACCGGAATTATTCTTGCTGGTAGTTTCTAATACCTCTCCCGTTTGTGGATTTAAACGGTTAATAATAAAAGGAACATAAATATTCTGCTTAACAGTCTCCGTATGAAAAATAACATCAAGTGTATGTAATGAAATCGGGCTACCTCTTTTTATTAAAAACTCTTGATAAATCAACTCAGGTCCCACAAAGATACCTTTCTCATAATCATCTTCAACAACTCCTATTACATCATTGGAGGTGGAATCAACTACCAAAGCCCATCTATCCATCAACTCTTTATTTACTGACATATTGAATACATCAGTAATTTGCTGGAAAAGTTGCTTTTGCATTAAACTGTAAACATTTACACTCCATAAAGTCTGCAATAGTAAAATTAGTACTATTGCCACAAATGTAATACTCTTTATGTAGGAAGCTTTCATCATCTTACTACAAAGGTAAATAATTTTCATAACATGACATTAATGTTATGAAAAAATGAATGAAAAGAAGTAACACCAACAAATCTTAAAATCTCATTTACGTTAACAATCTATTAAAAAAGCAACGTTTATATATTTACAAATCTTGTAACTAACCTCACATCATTCAGCTAACATCCCAAAATAGCTCGGCAATAGATTATATAACGTAAACTGCCAAGTTATATAACCTTGTATTAACCTAAATTCAACACATATCCAAATAATTTTGCATCATAAAGTTAAGACGAGAAATAAGCAAAAATAATTATTAATATAAAAAAGTATTTATGGAACATTCTAAGAAAAGGGTATTTCGACACCTAAACAAAACTGAATTGTGTAAAATTCATGGTGGCAAGACCAAAAGAGTTTACTACATAGAAGATGGTGTATGTAAATGGAAAGATATCGTAGCTTAATAAGTTTGCTCAATAAGAGCATATAACATTAAAAAGATTAAAAACAATGAACAAATCAAAAAACAAAACAATGATTGTATTAAGTGTTAGAGATGTAATTAACACATTTGGCGGCTATGGCCCACCCGATGGTTGGCAAGATGATATCCTTAATCCCCCCATCACACCAACAGATCCTCAACCATTTGATCATAGAGTTTGGTAAGGTATTGAAAATGATTAAATAAAAAGCAAAATTGTTCTGAGTTTTTTATTGACAAACTGATAAACAACTCAGAACAACCATTATTTTTTTAACTATCATGTTATGCCACTAGAGAAGTATAATCGACAAAAGTCGAAATCTAATTCGCAATCGCAACAAGAGCTTATGCCACAAAACTTGATGCAGGATTGCTTAGAATCATATATTTACAAGCACACCACACGTTCACAAATTATCTACACAACCGTTCTTGTAGCATTAGTTGCATGTATTGCTGCATTACCTTTTGTGTATGTGGATGTGACAGTGCAAAATGGTGGTATGATTCGACCTGTTCACGAGCGCACCGAACTTAGAACCTCTGTTTCAGAATTAGTGGACAGTGTGTATGTAAAAGAAGGAGCAAAAATTCAGGAGGGTGACACTATTATGAGACTCAGAACTGACAATCTCCTTGCTCGAAAGTTGTTAACTAAGCAAAAGATGAACGATGTAAAACGGCAACTTTCAGATTTAATACAACTTGTGGATGGTAGCACTCCGTTGAAATTTGCATCCGGAGTACGCATGCAGGAAAGTGCCTACTATACGAAGCGAAGAAATGAGCTGCAAACGATTCTTCAAAAGGCCGAGAACGAATATCAGAGAAACAAACAACTTTTTGATAATGAGGTTATCCCAATCGATGAATACGAGCAATACTTGTTTACTATGAAAAAAGCGGAAAATGAGTTTGCATCGCTCACCAGCAATCAGTTAAGCATGTGGCAAACGGATAAAAATACACTTGAAATTACTTATGCCGAATTACATAGTACGCTCTCCCAACTCAACAAAGAAGAAGAGATGCATTATATTATCAGCCCTGTAAGCGGAACCTTAGAGCAGTTTACAGGAATTTACAAAGGAAACAGTTTATCTGTTGGTCAGACTCTCGGTGTTATCAGCCCCGACTCCACACTCTATGCCGAAATCTATGTATCACCTCGAAATATCGGATATTTATACAATGGGATGCCTGTAAATGTGCAGGTGGAATCGTTCAATTACAATGAATGGGGTACAATTTTCGGGAGAGTGCAGGAAATATCATCCGATTTCTATTTCGACAGCAATACACAATCCAGTTATTATAAAGTAAAATGTTCACTTGAAAAAAACCACCTGAAACTCAAAAATGGAAGAAGCGGTGACATAAAAAAGGGTATGACTGTATATGCACACTTTGTACTGACAAAGCGCAGTCTGTTTGATTTACTGTATCAGAAAATTGATTATTTAATTAATCCCACGCAATACGCTACTAGAGAGGGATAACGAGATAAAACATAAATGACTAAGACATCATTAAATGAAAAAAGGAATAAAAGTAAAACAACATGATATAACCGATTGCGGACCGGCATGTCTTGCCTCAATTTGTGCATATCATGGTTTGCATTACCCCATTGCCAAAATCAGGCAGTTTGCATTTACCGATCAGAAGGGTACCAATCTTTTGGGACTGATTGAAGTGAGCAAACGTCTGGGCTTGGAAGCACGGGGAGTAAAAGGAGATTACGATACATTAATACAACACGGCGTTTTTCCTGCTATCGCTCATATTGTAGTAAAAGATGCACTGCACCATTTTGTAGTTATCTATAAAGCAAATATCAACTATATCCATGTGATGGATCCTGCCGATGGGAAAATACATAAATTAACCAGGGAGGAGTTTGAAAAAGAGTGGACTGGAATATTGCTGCTGATTAAAAAAGATGAATCATTTAAGGGTGGTAACCATACGCAAAGTGTAACACGGCGTTTTGTCAGTCTATTGCTCCCACATAAAGCACTCATGTTTCAAGCATTATTTGGGGCAGTTGTTTTCAGCATTTTAGGATTGTCCACATCGGTGTATATAGGTAAAATCACTGATTATGTACTCATCGACAAAAACTACAATCTGCTAAACCTTATGGGCTTTATTATGATTGCTATTATTTTGCTTCGAACTTTTATCGGTTCCATGAAAAGCATTCTGGCACTCAGAACCGGGCAACATATTGATGCTGTGCTTATCTTAGGATATTACAAACATCTACTCACCCTCCCTCAACAGTTTTTTGATACGATGCGAGTGGGCGAAATAATTTCCCGGGTGGGTGATGCCGTAAAAATACGTAACTTCATCAACAACGTATCCATCGATTTGATTGTGAATATCATGATCTTATTTTTCTCTCTTGTCGTGATGTTTGCTTATTCGTGGCAGCTTGCTTTGATAACTATGGCTTCCGCACCGTTATTCCTGATTATTTATATCGGTTTCAACAAACTCAATCGCAAATACCAACGTCGTATCATGGAAACCAATGCCGATTTGGAAAGTCAGCTGGTAGAATCCATCAATTCTATCAATACCATCAAGCGATTTGGTGTTGAAGATTATGCCAATCTTAAAACGGAAAGCCGATTTGTTCGAGTACTTCGGAACACTTTTCGCAGTATTTATGGAGCAATAATTGCACAAGGAGGTATTCAGTTTGTTTCATCAGCCATTACAGTTGCAGTGCTGTGGGCAGGCAGCAGTTTAGTTATTCAACAACAAATTACACCGGGAACACTCATGTTATTTTACTCATTAGTGGGATATGTAATCTCTCCGATAGGATCTTTGATAACAGCCAATCAGACTATTCAGGATGCTATGATTGCTGCCGACCGTCTTTTTCAGATTATGGATTTAGAACGTGAAGAACATGATACAGGACATAAACAAAGAATCCTACCACACGAAGTTGGCGACATTGTTTTTCAAAACGTATCTTTCAGATACGGCTCACGCAAAGATGTATTCACAGATCTAAGCCTTAAGATACGTAAGGGAAAGACCACCGCTATTGTGGGTGAAAGCGGTTCGGGCAAGACAACACTGATTTCTATATTGCAAAACATATATCCGATACAACGAGGAAGTATAAGTATCGGCAATCATGATATCAGCCAGATTAGTAACGAGAGCCTGCGCAAGGTGGTGGGTACTGTTCCACAACAAATTGAACTGTTTGCCGGAAGCATAGCAGAAAATATAGCTTTAGGTGAGTTTCAACCCGATTTTAGGCGCATTACAGAAATAACAGTCCGATTGGGACTCAGTGAGTTTATCAATGCCCTGCCTAACGGACTTCTTACTCACATAGGAGAACACGGGGCGTCACTCTCAGGCGGAGAAAAACAACGTATCGCCATTGCGCGTGCTCTTTATAAAGATCCCGAGATTCTTATTTTTGATGAAGCAACTTCATCTCTGGACTCTGTTTCCGAGAAATATGTGAAGAAAACACTTGAAGACCTAACCCAGCAAGGCAAGACAATTATTATAATTGCACACCGCCTCAGTACAGTGCGTAACGCAGACGAAATTATCGTGTTGAAAGAGGGCGTCCCGATTGAAAAAGGTAATCACGAGTCCCTCTTAATCAACAACAGCGTGTATGCTTCACTGTGGAATGAACAGTTTAATGTATTATGAAGAAAATAAAACAGATATCTATCCTTCTGGTGTTATGCACTACACTGCTGCATGCTCAAGGAAAGATGTCATTAGAGCAATGTATCGCGTACGGTATTGAAAATAATATAACGCTTCAACAGATGCAGGGCAATAAAGAAATCCTACAAACGGACACGAGGTTGATAAAAAACAGCAGGTTGCCACAGGCTGAAGTAGGATTATCACAACGTTTTAACATCGGGAGATCAATCAATAGAGATAACTTATATGAAGATGTAAGCTCTCATATTACCAATATGAGTTTAAATGTTGAAATGCCTTTGTTCGATGGTTTTGCAACAAAATATCAGCTTAAAGCAAATGAAGCGAACATTCGGGTATCAGAAGCAGAAATAAACACAAAAAGAGAAGAGTTGATTTTGAACATCACTAATCTGTTTTACCGAACAGCAATTTATAAAGAGATACTTGAAACAATTAAAGAGCAAAAGAAACTCAGCATAGAACAGATAAAATTCACTAAAAAAAAGATTGAGGCGGGTGTTATGTCCAGACATGCACTGGCGGAACTGGAGGCGCAACTGGCTTCGGACGAGTTTCAAATAACAGAGGCTGAAGGAAATATTGAATTTGCTTTAATTGAACTTGCTCAGCTTATGAACTACAATGACAATATAGACAAATTTGATATTCAAATTGATACTGTCACAGATACTAACAATATAATCAACCATAGCTATATATCAGATACAGGACTGTTTCCTCAAATAAAGGTAGCTCAATATCAAATTGAAAGTGAAAAATGGAATTATAAAAAAATTAAAAATCAGTTGTTACCGTTGCTATCTGTTGGCAGTAGCATCGGAAGTAGTTACTACAAACATTCAGGCATAATTAATGCACCTTTTAAGGAACAATTCAAAAACAATCAACAAACCTATATCTACGCTTCGCTGAGCATACCGCTCTTCGAAAAATTCAATACACGCAACAGCCTCAGAAGAAAAAAAATAGAAATACGCAATTACACTTTTGCCTTGCAGGAAGTTAGAAATAACCTGTTGGCTGAAATATTGAAGAGTCGGAAAGAACTGAGCAACGCACATCAAAAAGTGACAGCAGCACAAAAAACCCTGCAGGCACGAGAAGAAGCGTACCAATATTCTGTTGAAAGATTCAGGGCAGGAAAACTATCAGTTTATGAGCTTTTGCAAACCTCACAAAAATTGACCGAAAGCAGATCTCAAACCATTCAGACAAAATATGAACTGGCATACAAGCAGAAAGTATATGAATATTATATGCGACATCATCTGTAGATAATTTAAACAGGGAGGACAAAACTATGACAATTTTACAACAAATTGAGAGAATCAGGTATATACACCACCTTATCAACTCTAACTCAACCGGAGTACCGGATGAATTTGCAAAAAAGTTAAACTTAAGCCGCAGACAGCTGTATCATTTATTGGAAGAACTCAAAAATTTGGGTCTTGGAATAGCATACAGCAGGATGCAACAGACATTTTATTATACCAATCCTGTAGAGTTGAAAATTGAAATTAAAATGCAGCAACTTGATGATGGTAAATGTAAAGATATTTTTGGTGGTGCAGCCTTAACGTTTTCTAACAACAATATTTGCTTCCGTGCAATTAAAGTGCACGGAAGAGTTGCAACTTTGTGGGAGTAATTTATAAGCGCGCATAAATAAATTGAACTACTTTTTTACTAACAATTTAAAATTAACTTTGTATGAAAAATTTAGAATTTAAAGAGCTGAATGCTCAGGAGTTGGAAGAAGTGAATGGAGGGGGCAAATGGAACTTAGGGGAAGCAGCTATTGCTTTTGCTTTACTTGGATTACTAGGTGTTGGTTTTTATACCTTAGGAACAATGCAAGGTTAATAATGGCAGATCATATTTAAAATTTAGTTTATGAAAACAAAAAATAATCAGTTAGAGTTTACTAACTTATCAGCAGAAGAAATTCATGAGATTAATGGAGGGATTATCGATCCTGTCAGCTTGGCTATTATTGGAATTGCAGTTGGATATGTTTGTTGGGCTGCTTCATTTTGTTATCAATTAGGCAAAGATTGATGACAAAATATTGATACGGGTATATACTCATGTCAATATTAAATCCTTCTAAGGAAATGAAAGTGTATATTATTTTCCCAATTATTTCAATCTTTTTGATTGCAACTGCATTTCATGATGATTTCCTTTCTACTGCATATATAGTAAAAATGGGGTTGGCTTTGTCCTTTCTGATTGTTGCTGCCATTATTTTAATAAAGGGTATCAATAGAAAGAAGAAACGAGAATAAACTTATTATTTAAAAAAACAACTATAATATGAACGAAAAATTAGAAAACCAGGTTTTTAACTCACTAAATGATGCCGAATTAAGATACGTATCTGGTGGAGGAATTGTTGACACGATACGGACGATAATTCATTTTATCAAGAATCCGTTCGACCCTTGGATATAACTTGTCAAACAGAGAAAAGTCTGTTCTAACCTGCTCCCTCTCGTCCCGATAATTCCCCGATAGATACTACAGGGAAAGAAAGTGCCGGGAGGGAGCAAAAAAATGATTGTACTTTTGTGTATTGCATGCCATAAAACAGTGGCATGACTTTATACTTTTATAGAGAGGATGACAAACCTTTGACTTGCCACTTTGTCTTGCAATGCGGGGTGAAGGAGGGATCACGATAAATTCAAATCGTGAGGTATGATTTTACTTATCAATGCCCTTATTGCATTGTTGCTAGAAGAGAATGATTTATTGCTTCTTGATGAACCTTTTGATGGTTTAGATGCTCTTGTCTGTTGAGTACTTAATGGATGTTTTGACAAAAGAAAGAACGACTGAACGGGTGATTCTTGTTACTTCTCATAATATGAATCGGTTGAATGAAGTTGTTGATATGATAATGCATGTGGATAATATGAAGGCTGAGATGATGAGGACAGGGGGCTGAATAGAATATTTACATCTGTAGAACATGCCAATACTTGGCGATAACAATTGTCGAAACCCACTATTATGGTCTCATTTTTATTATATGTATATTTATATAGTGGGTGTTGAATATAGAAAAAATATAAAGCAAAGCGGTTACCCGTTGTTCTTGCAAGTGGGTGTTTCAATTAGTAATATGGGGCATTATGTGGATATGGGTACTCATGAAAATTCAACTCCGTTTAGATATCGTGGAAAGAATTTTGACGCAAACAAATTAAAGTTTGAATATGGCACAGAAATATGGGCTATTACTCCTGAGATTGCAATTAAAAATGATATTAACCGTTTGTTAGGTTTGAATCTATTTATCAAATACCACATTCGGGTTTCTACTAAAGAGAATCTTCGTATGAAAGAAAGTAGGGGCTTCTTTATGACACGAAAAGCAGCTAAGATTAATAAGTCAGACAATGCTATTCAGGATTATAAATCGAAGGAACCCTGGGAGTCGATTACGATTAATAATTTTAGTGTTGGGTTGTCATTTACTTCTAATTAAAGCTTAAAAAATCACATCAATATCTATATCGTTTACAATATTTTTATGGGAATCCTTTTTATGTCCGCCTATATACTCAGAAAAGGGGAAAATCCATATTGGACTGTCACAGCACTATATGCTTTGACTAATTTATTTGTATTAATTGTTGACCCTATTGAAAAGATGGTGTTTGGATAAAAAATATTTGCTTCCGTGCAATTAAATTGCACGGAAGAGTTGCAACTTTGCCATTGTAGTTAAAAGCAAAATAATTAACTACATCAACTTTTTAATTAACAATTTAAAATTAACTTTGTATGAAAAATTTAGAATTTAAAGAGCTAAATGCTCAGGAATTGGAAGAAGTGAATGGAGGAGTTGCTCCATTGATAGTTGGAGGTCTTATCCTACTGGGCTTATTATTATCAACGGAAAAGGCCCACTAATTTATTCTTATGATGACAGAAATTTGCAGTTTCTGTCATCATTTCAATATACATATTAATGTTACAGCAATTGAACATCACCATAAAGCTCAGGTGGACTATTTTTATTCGCTCGCTTGAGCAAGTACCGTTTGTATATAAGATACTAATATTCCTGCTGTTAGGTGGAGTAGTAGTGTTTTTATCAAAAGTGATGTTGGTGTTGACTTGGAAATCTTTTGTTGTAGCACTGGCTTTACACATCTTTATTTGTAGCAGAATAAAATATAGTGATAACAAGATATATTATATGAAACAGTATAAATACCTTCTGCCACTTTCGTATTTTGTGGATTTTGTTCTGGTGTCTATTCCGTTTTTTATTATTGACATCTTGTTGGGATTGATTACAATTTTGTCATCTGCATTGTTTGCAATGTATAGTTCGATGCCGATTAAAAATAAACTTTCAATACCTGTGTTGCCATCTATGCTTTTTGTGAAAAGTAGTTTCTTGTGGCACGCCAAAAGCAGGTACTTTTTGCCTATCTCATGGGCTTTGACTATAATAATGAGTATTATTGCTTTCATACACCAAAACTACAACCTTGCTCTGGTTGCCTTTGCCGCAGGTTCTTTCTTTTCATTTTTTGTAACTGTATTTCAAAATGAGAGTAATGAGTTTATTCAAATCTTTGTAAGTCCAATGCACTTTATTAAGCAAACCATTAGTGAGACTATAATTAACAGTGTGATCTTTATGTTGATACCAACAATACTTTTATTGGTGTTCTTTCCACATAGAGCTGATGTTACTCTTTCGGCTTTCATTTCATTGCTACTTACCACTCTCAATATACTCTTTGTCAAATATGCACTATTTCCCTCATTGCCAATTGCATTATTTGTGTTTGTGGCGAGTCTGGCACTTATTGGTGCTTTGGCAATATCAGTTTACGGGGCGGTGCTTATACCATTCTATTACGTACTGATTTTTTATTATTATAGAAGAAACATCCGAAAAATAATCTGCAACAATGAAACAAGTAGTAATTAGTTCCGTTAGCAAGTCTTATGGAGAAGTGCGGGTCTTGGAGAATATAAATCTGCAGTTCACGACAAATAGTATAAACGGTATCATAGGGAAAAATGGTGTCGGCAAGAGCACTTTGTTGCAGTGCATTGCAGGATTTATAGATTACAGTGGAGTTATCACCCGAGAGGGTATTCAACGGATAGGTCTGTTGCCAGCAAGCCCTTATATGTTTCCTCGAATAACAGGAAAGGAGTTTATAGATTTTTCCCTTTCAGCAAAAAAGCGTGACATTGATAAATCGAGATTGAATCAGTTGAATTCTATTTTTGAAATTCCCCTTAACAGGTTTGCCGATGAGTACTCTACAGGTATGCTAAAGAAGTTACACCTTATTGCATTACTGCTGCAAGATAATGATTTACTACTCCTTGATGAGCCGTTTGACGGACTCGATGCTGTGTCTGTTGCATACTTGATTGAGATTTTGAAAAAAGAAAGAACAGAAGATAGAGTGATTCTGATTACTTCTCACAATACCGATCGACTTAGTAAAATAGCAGATACAGTAACTTATGTGGATAGTGGGCGAGCTGAAATGTTGACAGGTTCAATAGCAGATTTTGAGAAAGAAATTGAGGAGTTGGCCAGAAAGCGAATCAATATGATTTATAGATAAAGAAGAATAGAAAATACTAATAAGTATCAGTTCTACCAATGGAGTTATTTTCAAACATGCACTGGCAAAACTGGAGGTGCAATCAGCAGATATAGATAAGGACAGCTTACAGTGTCCCCACCTAGTATAGCGTTAACAATAAAAAAATCAATGAAAGAATATGAAAAGAAATGTTTTTTTATTTATTGGTTTAGCTTTTCTCGTGATCATGTTTTTTCTTAGGTTTTTTCTCAGTGAAACTTGTATCGTCCTAAATAGCCGTTACAGGTTTTATTACAAAATTAATAGATTTATCCGTAAGTTTGAAGGCTAGCCTTCAAACTTACGGATTTTTTATATGTCCTCATTTGTATCTTATCTTGCCGGTGCATTCTATCCGGTGTAAGCATATGACAAGAGTAATGGGGCCTTACTTTATTGTATCTTTCGATACAGTCTTTTACGTATAATTGCATTGTATATTTGTCTAAATCATATTGCTCAATCATAAATTCATCTTTCAAAATCCCGTTTATTCGCTCTGCAACGGCATTGGCGTAAGGATCATAGCTTTCTGTCATACTTGGTGTTATTTTATTCTTTGCCAGTGCAGACTGATATTCATTACTACAGTATTGAAGCCCTCTGTCTGAGTGATGTATCAAGCTTCGATGTTTATACTGCCTGCTCTTTATTGCCATTTTTAAAGCTCTTATACTACCATCAACAGCCAGGCTGTCAGAGACGTCATATCCCATAATCTTTTTTGAGTATGCATCTGTTATAAGCGATAGATACATCGGGTTGGCTCGGCTTCCGATATAAGTTATATCTGATACCCATACCTGCTCAGGAGTCTTTATTTCTAAACTCTCAATCAGGTTTTTATGCTTCCTAAACCTATGATGCGAGTTTGTGGTTGTACGGTACTGGCGTTTAGGTTTTATATCTAGATGATTTGCTCTCATTATAGCAAACAATGTGTCCCTGCCAACTCCTATAGCGCGCAAAGGCTCATTTAGCATATGATACAGCTTTCGAGTACCAACCCGAGGTAATACATGTCTAACCTTTTGTACCATTGATATGGCAGCTTGTGATTTCTCTTGTAGCTGCGACTCCTTATTTATACGACGATAATAAACTTGACGACTACATCCGAACAATCCACAGGTGTAACTTATTGATCTTTCGCGTTCCCCTGCGTATCGCCTGACTGTTCGGGTAAGGACTTTTTTCTAATGGGAATTTTAAGCTCCTTTTCAGCAATATCAATCATCATGTCAAAGAAGATTGCTTTCTCCTCAGCCATTTCTACTTGCTGTTCAAGACTAGCCTTTTGTTTCTCAAGCAGCTTTATACGATGCTCAAGCTCTATGATCTTTTGTTTGGGCGCTTTTTCCATCTGGCTTTTTATTTGATATTCTCTGTCAAAGGTACCATATTTTCTGACCCAATTCAAAACAGTCCCATGAGATTGAATCCCATATTTATTTAAGGACCCATTGATGCTCAACTCACCACTCTCAATTTCTGCAACAACTTGAAGCTTAAACGATAGACTATAATCACGTTGTGTGCGTTTCACATAAATCTCTTCTTTTTCTTTCATTGATCTTTTTATTGTGTAACGCTATACTAGGACGGGACAACTTCTAAATTACATCAATGGGGTAGCTATTTATTCATCATACCCTCTCTTTTTTGTATCTCTATTGCAATTGCACCTTTGAGAGTTGGTTATTGGCATATTATTATTTTTACAATTGGGGTGGTTATAAGCATATTGCTGCTTAGAGGTAATATTTTTGACAATTTGATTCTTCTTAAGATAGGAGCTACTTTTATTGGTGCACTTCTTTCATTAATATTTCATTTATGGTCTCAAAAACAATTCATCTAAAAATAAAATACTCGGTTATAAAAATAACCACCCAAATACGTGAAAATAATTTTATTATATCATTATTAATTTTGTTTTCACTCTTTATAGCATTCTATCTGGTGTGGACACCACTATATTGGTGAAAAATACGAGATAATTTTCATGCCAACACCCAATGAGACTATTATGCAACAACCTTTCGTTGAGCAGATTTTAGCCACTGTTATATTGGGACCAATTATTGAAACTTTACTTTCTCAAAAGTGGCTCTACAGCTTGTTATCATTGATAAATCGGTTGAAGGGAAACAAGATTTGGATTGTAATAATAGGAGGGATTATTTTCGGACTCTTACATTTCTACAGTTTGTCTTATATCGTTTACAATATTTTTATGGGAGTCCTTTTTATGTCCGCCTATATACTCAGAAAAGAGGAAAATCCATTTTTGTCGGTAGCTGCACTACATGCTTTGACTAATTTATTTGTATTAATTATTGACCCTATTGAAAAGATGGTGTTCGGATAAAATATATTTTCTTCCGTGCAATTAAAGTGCACGGAAGAGTTGCAACTTTGCCACTGTAGTTTATAAGGCGCGCTAATAAACTACAACAACTTTTTAATTAACAATTTAAAATTAACTTTGTATGAAAAATTTAGAATTTAAAGAGCTGAGCGCTCAGGAGTTGGAAGAAGTGAATGGAGGGGGTCTTACCATACTCAAATATGAAGATGGACACCTATACTTTTTAGGATTTAAAATCTTTTAAATCATTCTAGTTCTCATAAGATCGGTCTTTATTTAATTACAAGGCCGATTTTAGTATATTTCCTCATTATTCATACACATTTTTCATGAATTCTCGAACCATCATTTTACTGTTGTTGTTATTCAGCACAAGCCTTTCAGCCCAGGTCTTGATTAAAGATCAAGATACTGGGGAAACAATTCCTTTTGTACATATCTTTGATTCTGATGGATATTTGGGAGCAGTCTCTGATATAAACGGACAAATTGCACAAGAAGATATCCTGCGCCTGACTCAATCAGCGGAATCAATACTCAATATTCAACATATTGCATATGAAACCAGAGAGATAATACCCTCAGTACTTGCCGATTCAAAAGAGATCCTTCTTACAGAACGGTCTTTAGCTTTGGATGAAATTATAGTTACGCCTCAAATTGACAGTTATGACTATGTGAGACTTCGTACATTTTTCAGGTCTTATGTTTTGCAGGATAACGAGCCACTTTATTACGTGGACGGAATTGTTTCATACTACATTCCCCGAAAAAAAGGAAAAACTAGAATAGCATTAGAACAGCACCGCATTTTCCATAATAAGCAACTGGATGCCAAAAACAGATTGAATAATTTTTTTGTGAATGTTAGCAACAAACCGGGATTGCCCGAGCAGATAGATGCATTGAGCGAACTGAATAGAAAGTATAATCTCCGAAACTACGAAAACGGACAATATATTGTTCGAAAAGATTCGATAGTTGGCTATGTGCACCGAAAAGCTGAAACAGGGCAAGCAATTGCACATATCGACAGGCTTGCACCAGATAGCGTGAAATCATTTAAACTGGGAAGTTTGAGAATTGAAAAGAACAGAGGGTATGGCTCTACCCAGTACACTTCTTCCTGTGAGAAGAATAGTTTAGGAGCAAAAGATATAATAAGTGCCAAAGAGTTTTATTCTACCCAGTTTGCTCATATTAAAAAAGAGTTGTCAGTTGAAATTGAAACCCTAAAGGAGATTTATGTGCTAGATAAGAGTTTTATTATGAAAGATGACGTATCAAAGATAGAATTTGTTAAATCACATCGAATACCTGCAATCAGTAGTTATCAAACAGAATATTGGAATGAATTACATCAGAGGAATATCCCTCCTATTGATCTGAATTTTGAAAAGAGATTAGGTGAGTTGTTGATTTTGGAATAATAAAGTGTAACACAACACCTGCTTTGCGTATAACATCTAAATCTTTCAGATTTGAATAAAGCGATAAACTACAAATTAAAGCAAGTAAGACATTTGGTTTTCACAACTTTGTTTCTTTATTCGTTTGTCTCTGCACTAAATGCACAGAGTCTCAATGATGAGTTCAAACTTAAACTGAGAGAATCGCTCATAAATCCGGAAAAACCGGCATCACAACAGCAACAATTATCTACATTCACCATACAGGATCAAATGCAGAAAGAAGAAGTGCTTAAAGTTTCACCTTATACTAAACTGCCAACAAAAGCAGATGGGTTCAACACTCAGCCAATGCCGGAAATGAAGATTCATCTTTACTTACAAGGCACCAACTCCATTCCATTCAATGTGCGTCCAACGGGTTCTATGAGATATGTTCAAAACGGAAAGGGATTGACTTTGGAGTCTGATGCAGGAAAAGCAATTAATCCAAGTGGTAGAAGCTTTTTCCCACCTCGAACAAGATCTCCTGAGCGTACCAGAAAGGTAAAACAAATTATTGAAAACTGGTAATATAAATCATGTCATTAATAAGCAATGAAGACCAAACCCGACAGATTTTGAAAATCTATTAGGTGTCAGAGACGGTAATTTCTCATCTTTGCAAAGTAATTTAAAAAGCACACAGATGAATTGCTTGAATTAATCAATTTACTAACAATTAAAAGCTAACTTTGTATGAAAAATTTAGAATTTAAGGAGCTGAACGCCCAGGAATTGAGAGAAGTGGATGGAGGGAATCCCGTTGTTATAGCTATTGGAGCACTAGTTGCTTTTGTTAGAGCTGTAATTTTTGGTCACATGAAAGATTTGTAGTATTAATTAATCAGTGTTTCGGAAAAACTCCGAAACACTGATTAATTATCTAAGTTGAATATGAACTATCTAAAACAAATACTTATTATCACTGCACTAATATCATCTAGGTTTATGGTTGCGCAGGATATACGTGTGGAAGGTGTAGTATTAAACTCTGATGATAATAAAGCAATTCCTCATATTACTGTATTTACGCAAAATAGAGAAATGGGTACAGCAACTAATCAGGCTGGTCATTTTTCGTTGCTGGTGCCAAAATCTTTTGTGGATTCTTATATTTACTTTACTGCAATAGGCTTTAAGAAAGATAGTCTTTTGATAAAGGAATGCATGGATATGAATACAATTACGCTTAGTCCTGAGACTTATGTTTTGCAGGAGGTGCTGATTATGCCCGATTCAACCTTGCTCACATTAATGAGAAGCGCATTCAACAGAATTGATCGGAATTATCCGGCACAACCTTCTGCTTATTCCGGCTTTTATCGTGAAAGTGTGCAAGATGAATCGGATGCCCAAGTTGATTTTACAGAGACTATTTTACATATATATAAGGACGCTTACACTCGTCCTACCGGACTTCCGGGACAAATAGAAATTATAAAATCAAGAAAACGCAACTTTCAGAATACTGGTAGGAGATATATCGGTGGACCATTCCTAACAATTGAGATGGATGACGTTTTGAAAAGAAAGAAGCATATTAATCCACGATACTTTAAGGATTATGAATATGTATTTAATGGTGTGGTAAGTAAAGATGAGATGTCTTTTTACAGTATAAGCTGGAAGAAAAAGGGTTCAGAAAGAGATATTAATCAATCAACTATGTTTATAGAGCAAGAAAGCTTGGCTTATGTTGAGTTTTTGAACGAGGGTATTGAAGGTGTTTCACAACCCAATTTAAAAGATATTACAATAGACCGTAGGACTATTTATGAAAAAGCAGGAAGTTACTGGGTACTTAAATATTTGACTTATAAGAATACTCATACCGACAGAATTTCGAGCAAAGTGCGTACCGGTGTTGTGGAATATGTAACTAATTCAGTGGAATATGGCAAAGTCGACCCCATACCGTTTGAGAAAAGATTGGGATTAACCGATGCCATTTCATACAGTTCTGACGATTATAGCACAAGTAACTGGATTGACTATGTACAGATAGAAAAAGATGGCAAGTTGAACTATATTTTCACCTTTTCGCAGGATGAGTCAGTTAGTATATTTCAATCTCCCACTACCGGTAAAGAGAAGTTGAGAAGTGTATATGCAAAACTTATATCCAATTTGAATATCGAATTTGGAGTTTCGTATCGACAGATAGACATGTTACCTAACGTTGTGACCTTCTCATTTGCACCCTCTCAAAATATTGCATCTTTTGATTTATATAAAACAGACAAGTTTACTGGCGATTGTGTCTTTTTTGAATCATTGGCTGGGTACAGGGTTAGTAAAAGTGTAAATATTTATTATTCCGGCATCTCAGATTTTGGCAATAAAAACATGAAATCCAATTTGCGTAGTGTGGGTGTTGAATATAGAAAAAATATAAAGCAACATGGCTACCCGTTGTTTTTGCAAGGGGGAGTCTCTATTACTAATATGGGATATTATGTGAACTTGGGCACGCATGAGAATTCAATTCCGTTTACATATCGTGGAAAGAATTTTGACGCAAACAAATTAAAGTTTGAATATGGCACAGAAATATGGGCTATTACTCCTGAGATTGCAATTAAAAATGATATTAACCGTTTGTTAGGTTTGAAACTATTTGTCAAATACCACATTCCGGTATCTACCAAAGAGAATCTTCGTATGAAAGAAAGCAGTGGCTTTTTTATGACACGAAAGACAGCTAAGATTGATAAATCAGACAATGCCATTCAGGATTATGAATCGAAGGAACCCTGGGAGTCACTTACAATTAATAATTTTAGTGTTGGGTTGTCATTTACATTTAATTAAAGACACAAACCTGAATCAATATTTACCGTTGTCCAATTAAGTGCATAGAATAGTTACAACTTAGTCAGAAAAATCTTTCTAAATTCAAGAAATATTATTTTACTATTGCTGCTATTCAGTACAAGTTTTGTATTTATTTGCTTCTTTGAAATCATTTTAAATGTATCTTTGTATAAATGACAGAGCATCAAAACATAGAATACAAAAGAATCTGGAAGGATGAATATCTTAAATGGGTTTGCGGTTTTGCAAATGCCAATGGAGGTAAAATATTTATAGGAAAAGATGATAATGGAAGTATTATTGGTCTTTCAAACGCAAAGCAACTTTTAGAGGATATTCCGAATAAGGTAAGAGATATTTTAGGAATTTTGGTTGACGTTAATCTACACAAAACGTCAGAAGGTGATTTTATAGAAATTATAGTCGATGCCTATCCCAACCCGGTTAACTATAAAGGTCAATATCATTACAGAAGCGGGAGTACAAAACAAGAACTAAAAGGCATAGCCTTAGATAAATTTCTTTTACAAAAAAGTGGTAAAAGCTGGGATGGTGTTCCTCTTCCAAATGTTTCTGTGAATGATTTAAAGCAAGACACTTTTGATTTTTTCAAAAAAAGGGGAGTTAGAAGTCTGAGACTCTCTGAGGATAGTTTGAGCGATACAAATGAGCAGCTTCTTGAAAATTTAAAGCTGAAAGAAGATAGATATTTGAAAAGAGCAGCTTTGCTATTATTTCATCCTGATCCTGAAAAGTTTGTGACTAATGCCTATATAAAAATCGGATATTTTGAAAATGATGCTGATTTAATTTTTCAAGATGAGATTCACGGTAATTTATTTGAACAAGTTGAAAAAACACTTGATATACTTTTCACGAAATACATCAAAGCAATTATCAGTTACGAAAACAAGATCCATCGCATAGAAACTTATGAATACCCCAAAGATGCTATTCGGGAGGCTTTGCTAAATGCCGTTGCACACAAAGACTATTCAAGCAATACAACCATACAAATCAGAGTTTATAAAGATAAAATTATGATTTGGAATGCGGGATACTTGCCTGAGAACTGGACAATTGAAACTTTGCTGGGAAATCATTCTTCAAATCCATTTAATCCCGACATAGCCAATGCTTTTTTCAGAAGCGGATATATAGAGTCGTGGGGACGTGGAATTTCAAAAATGACTAATTTGTGTATAGAAGCAGGGCTTCCTAAACCCCAATTTGAATACGAGGGTTCAGGCATGTTGGTTGTTTTTCAAAAAGACATATACTACTATGAATATTTGCAAAATCTCGGATTAAATGACAGACAAATAAAAGCAGTTCTGTTTGTAAAGGAAAATGGAAAAATAACAAACAGTGATTATCAAACATTAAATCGCATATCGAAACGTACAGCAACAACCGAACTAACTGAATTAGTAAATAAATTTAATGTTTTATTAAAAACAGGAACATCCGGGTCAAGCATTTTCTACACAATAGTGGGGCAATAGTAGGGCAAGTGGGGCAATACTGGGGCAATACTGGGGCAATACTGGGGCAATAGTAGGGCAAAATTACAGTAAAAAAAGGATTGACAAGAATCCTATTTTAGCCAAAGTCAAATCACATTAAATTGGCAGAATTGGTTGATGAAAATCTGCTTATTAAGCAAAAAGTGATAAAAAATCAGCAAAATATATTTTGCCGGCGATAAACACGGATATTGCCGATAAATTAACAAGTAGTTTTACAGATCCAACTCAGGAAGACTATCAATCGCCTTTTGTTTTAACTCATCTACTGCACGGGTGTATTTCTCAGTGTGTTTTAGCCCGCTATGTCCCAATAAACTAGCTACAGTTTTAATGTTAGCTCCGTTGTTTAGAATATTTACAGCAAAAGAGTGACGTGCGCAGTGCCATGTGATATGTTTGTCTATCCCGGCACGAGCCACCCACCGTTTCAAAGCTTTATTACACATTGTATGGCTTGGTAATGTGAAAATATACTTATTTTTGTCATCAGACTCACCAATCAACTTCAGCAAGCTATCATTCAAAGGAATAACAACACCACTCGTTGCACTCTTCCCCTTAGTTTTTAATTGTTCAAACTTCAAAAGACTATTAGAATAATCAATATTGCGATATTTTAACTCAATAACATCGCAATGGCGCATACCAGTATAAAGACAAAAGATAAAAGCTCGTCTTACTTCTAGATTTTGTTCTTTATAATTTGTCTTCAGTAATGCAATAATCTCATCACTACTTAATACATCCTTACGCAACAACTGATCATCTACCTTGCATACAATACCTTTGCAGGGGTTTTTTTGTAATATTTCGTGATCAATGGCATGACTTATAACTTTCTTGAAACGTTGATAATATCCTTTTGCCCCCTCTCCTACACTTTTGCTTTGTAAGTATTCTACAAACTTACCCATCATATCTTTGGTCAAATGTTCTGGTCTAATTACACAATCAAACTCAGGATAGTCAATAGATAAAAACTCTTTAAAGCGTTTCAGTACGCCTTCCAACATTCGGATATCTTTCTTCGTATAGTTGTCAATGTAAGTTTGAAAATAATCCAAGAAATTTATACTTCTGTCTCTTTTCAGACGATATCCAAGTGTGTTTTCCTTAAACTCTTGCTCGCGTTCGCTCCTGATTTTCAATGCAAGTTCTAATGTCTCTTTATTTGTTTGACGTTCTACTGGTGTACGTGGCTTATCAGACAAATAAAGATTCAAGTTTTCTTTTCTTCGATGATGTTTAATTGAAAATTTCGGTTTTCCTTTCATCGCACCAGACGTGTAGTACAGCTGATTTCCATCTTTATCCAAAACAGGATTTTGTTCACGCCCCAAATAATACTCCAAATACAAACTTATTCGACCATCAGAAAGGCTGTTTTGCAGTAATTTAGGATTATCTTTAATCTTTGCTTCTAATTTTGCCATAATATTTAATGTTAATAGTTTTATTCAAAATCACGTACACATCCCCGTTAAAGTTATAACAGACTGATTTTCTTCTTGTTTTCTCTTCTTTTCAATGACAAAAAGCAATGTTATCCAAGGTGTACTAAAAGTGTACTAAATGACGAAACACAGGCAAAAATAGGTAAAAAAGAAGAACTTCAAAAATTATAAACAACTTATTTACAGGTCATTACTTCCTTTGTTTTCAGATGTTTTCATGGTTATGTATCGGCTCTGGGTACGGAGAAAAAACCCCTGATTACAGTTTTGTAATTAGGGGTTTTTTAATCAAAAACATGTTTGAATTAACTTCACACCTTATACCACCTGCTGTTTAGTCATATAATCAAATATTGTATTATCTATTTCCATATCATATCTATCTTCTTCCAAAAAATCTTTTGCTGGTTGATGTCCATTCTCATGATTTCTCTTTGTTTAATAGTTTGCTGCTTAATCTTCTAAGATGCTTTCTTAAAAAATGACTTTTCGACTGTGAAGGTATCTTATTTTTGAAAAAATATTTGTATTTTAGCATTGTTGGCGTGTCAACTAAATAGCTGATATGCAGAATGCTGTTTAGTTACATCGATGATTATCCATTTGTGAATTATCAGATATAAAATAGGATGAACAAAAAGGGGTTGGTAGCAGTGATATTGCTACTTGATATGGAAGGGAGAAGCATATTGTATATATAATGGTGTAAGCATCGATACAGCAACGATATTTGAAGCGTAGATATGTAAACTAAAGTCTGTCAATTTAAAAAAGAAAGGGGAAATAAAATGTCTATAAGACCTATTTATTTAAAGACATTGGAGAAAGGAGTTTTATTACAAAAAGTAGAAGAAGCTAAGAGGCATATTACTAATTGCAATCTTTGTCCTCATAAATGTGGTGTGAATAGGATGGAGGAGGTAGGTGTGTGCAAAGCTAGCAATAGAGCTGTTGTGTCAAGCTATGGACCACATATAGGAGAGGAGAGGGTGCTTGTTGGGCAGAGGGGCTCTGGTACAGTGTTTTTTGGCTATTGCAATATGAGTTGTGTCTATTGTCAAAACTATGAAATAAGTGTGCATGGTGATGGGGAGGTAGTGTCGAATGAAAGATTGGCTCAAATGATGCTAGCATTGCAAAACGATTATGGCTGCCACAATATAAACTTAGTTACCCCTACTCATTTTGTATCCAATATATTGGAGGCAATTTACTTGGCAGCTCAGAGTGGATTGAAACTTCCTATTGTATATAATTGTGGTGGTTATGAATGTGTGGAAACACTAAAGCTTTTAGAAGGAGTGGTAGATATTTATATGCCAGATTTTAAAATATTCTTCTGCTAAGTTTGGTAAAAGGTATTCAAAGGTATTAGACTACCCCAATAGAGCCAAAGAGGCTTTAAGAGAGATGGATAGACAGGTAGGTGGACTTAAAGTGGATGCTAGAAATGTAGCTTATAAAGGGTTGTTGATTAGGCACTTAATGCTTCCTGGAGGATTGGAAGATACTAAAGGAGTTTTGGAGTTTATTAAGGGGGAGTTGTCATCGGATGTATTAGTAAACCTAATGGGTCAATACTATCCCAGCCATAAAGCATTTGAATATAAGGAGATAGCAGAGAGATTGGACATGGTGGAATATAGAGAGGCTTGTGCTTATGGTGAGAAAATTGGGTTGAGGATGATAAGATAAACAGTGTGTAGTTGATAAATATTCAAATCAACAATAGTTTATTATTTTAAAAAGACTATTTATCTGTGAATATATGTTGTGTTTGAAAAAATGTTTGTATTTTGTGGCGCTAACAATTCTTTAACCCTATAATTGAAATATCAGCCTCACTTTTAAAAGGCTATTCGTTGATAACTTAACACACACACAATCATGATGACTAAAAAACAGCTTGGTTTGAGAGGTATACCTCTATTAGTGCTTACTTACACCACATTTTTATTGTTGTTTACCACCTGCATGTCAGTGGATGATGATTACTCTAATTCAAAATTAGCAATTATAGCCGAAGGAGGAATTAGGTTTGATAGCTATGGAGATTCTAAAACATTTGAGATAGAAACCAATGGCGATTGGAGTGTTAAGATTGAGTCAGGGGCGGAGTGGTTATCTGTCAACCCTATGAAGGGCACTAAAAAGACAAAAGAGTTGACCATAGATGTTAAGCAAAATGAGGGTGATACCCGCGAAGGCACACTTGTAGTTACATCTTCATCAATAGATAAAACTATAACCGTTACTCAAAATGGAGAAGATGCACAGAGTTTTGAATTTGTTACCATCAATGATATTAGAGATATATACAACGAAAGTGGAAGAGAGGAGATGATAATTGATGAGCCACTGATGCTTAAAGCCGTTGTTATTTCTGATAGAGAAGGTGCAAATAGATTTGCTAAAAAAGATGGTTTTATTCAAGACAATGCAGGTTATGGGATGGCTTTTAGAGTTACACAAAGTGAAACTCCATATGATATGGGCGATGAGCTGACAATTAACCTGCAAGATGCTAAGATTCATTATGACTATGCACAAGTTTTACAGATTATTTTTTCAACAAAAAATGTAGATGTTGGTGCTCAAAATGTAATGATTTCTCCCAAAGAGCTCACAATTGAAGCGTTGCAAAACAATAGATACGATGGCACGCTTGTAAGGCTAAAAGATGTGCAGTTTATAGACTATAAAGGGCTTAACTACTATGCTGGTGAGGGAAATGCAACTAGTCGTTTATTAGTATGCAACAATGGTGACACTGTTGCTGTAAATACAACAAAAAATGCCAGTTTTAGAAACAAAGCCTTGCCTGCAGGCAGTGGCAATATAATTAGTGTAGTTTCATATCGTAATGAAAGCTGGGAACTTCAAATGCGTAATCTTGACGATGTCAAAGGGATGAGCAATGACGAGGCTACACGATTTGAGGCTAAAGCTACCAATTATATAACCATCAATCAAAAGAAGGTAACTTTTGAAGCAAAGGGAGGTGAGGCAACTATTGGTATTACTTCAAATGTTAACTGGGAGGTGCTTTGCAATGCATCGTGGTTGTCGATTAATCCTACAAATGGAGAGAATGATGGGGAGGTTGTAATAGTTGTAAGTGAAAATAAGGATGATGAACGGACTTCTACTATTACCATTACAGATGGAGAGATAGCGAAGACTATAGCGATTGTTCAAAAGGGTGAAGAGCTTGAGGTTGAGACTGATGTTTGTAATGAGCTTTTCTTTTCGGAGTATGTTGAGGGGAGTAGCTATAATAAATACTTAGAGATATATAATGGGACAGGAAAATCAGTTGATTTGTCGGATTATATAATAGAAGTGTATATAAATGGACAACCAACACCTAAATACACTGAAATGCTTGATGGTGTTTTGAAAAATAATGAGGTACTAGTTATAGCTCATTCTAAGGCAACTATTTACAATGGAGCAGTTTATACTTCTACTGTAGCTAACTTTAATGGGAATGATGCAATAGCTTTGATTAAAATAGTAAACAGCAATTTTAAATATATTGACATTATAGGTTGTATTGGAGAGAATCCTGGAAAAGAGTGGATGGACACTGTTGATAAAAATCTAAGCACTTTAGATAAAACATTGGTAAGAAAAGCATCAGTACGTGGTGGAGTTACAAAAAATCCTGAAGAGGGTTTTCCAACATTAGGCACAGAGTGGATTTCTTATCCAATAGATACCTCAAAGTATTTGGGTAGACACACAATGGATTAAGATGCAGACTTATACTAGTAAAAAAAAGAGAGCAATTAGGCATCACGACCTATTGCTCTCTCTCGTCTTCTATTTACTATTATTACTATTACTAATTTCTTACATTCACCTCTTTTACCAAATATAGATATACTGGGAAGTGATCGCTGTATCCACCTTGATACTCACCTCCAACAATAGTTCTGAAGGGATAGTTTTTATAAGGACCATCTCTTTGCAACAAAAACTCTTTGTTGAAAACATAGGCACTGTTTTTTGTTTTTGGGTCGGTGTATATTTTAAATGTTTCGAGGTCTTTACCTACCAAGTTGCCATTTACTACAAGTATGTCAAATAGGTTCCACACATCTCGGTAAGCCAATGTGCCCACTCCCTCTTTATACAGTTTAAGCATGGGTGTAAATAGGTCGTCGTATTTAAGATTTCTGGTCGATCCTTTAATCTTTAATCCATCCCTCACACTCTTACTCACAGGGTCGTCGTTGAAGTCGCCCATTAGCACAACTTTTGCATCTTTGTTTACAGCCAATAGTGAGTCGCTCACATGTCTCATTACTTTAGCAGCAGCCATTCTATTTGGCATTGATGCCGCTTCGCCACCCGAGCGAGAAGACCAGTGTGCTACAAGAAAATGAAAAAGCTCTCCATCTATATAACCCGATGCCCTTAAAACATCACGTGTAGGATATCCGCTTGGTAAAATTACAGGGTGGGGGTGGCTCTCTGTAAGATGAAATACATTTTTTGCATAAATTAGAGCAACATCAACTCCACGTCTATCTGGCGAGTCAAAGTGGGCTATACCATAGCCTTTGTCTTTAAGGCGAGGCATATTTATCAAATCTTCTACCACGCCACGGTTCTCAACTTCTGCCAAACCTAATATTTCTGGACCACCTTTCGATCCAACCTGTGAGATAACATAAGCAAGATTTTCTAGTTTTTGGTTGTATCTTTCTGTATTCCATTTATTCAAACCATCTGGAGTAAACTCTTCGTCAATAACATCTGGTTGGTTAATTGTGTCGAATAAATTCTCAACATTGTAGAAACCTACTGACAATCGTATATACTGTTTATTGTTTTGAGCATAAGCCGACAAAGCAAATATAAATGCTAATGTAAGCGTAATGTAGTTCAGTTTTTTCATAATAGTTTCAATTTATTATTTTAGTATTTTTGTTTTGCTTGTATTTTCATGTTAACAAATATAGAATTTATTTTTGTGATTTTGCCCTTGTTTCAAGAAATAATTTGTACATTCGTATAATATAAAAGAAACTACTCAAATTAAACCGTTTCTTCAATACTATTGTTATTAGATGCAAAAATGGAACGACGGTTTAATTTGACCTTATTATTAACCCATATATTAAAACTATTATGAGTAAACTATCACGCATTGTTGGAATTATCTCGATATGGTTGCTCGGGATTTTGCCTGTTTTATCTCAAAACTTATACCTGAAGGGTACAGTGGCTGATGAATCGTCTGGCAATCCAATCCCTTTTGTAACTGTTTCTGTTTCTAGCACTCCTAGTCCTGTAGAGAGTGGTATGGACGGTACTTTCGCTTTCAACAATCTATCTGAGGGAAGACAAATTATACAATTTTTTGCTTCTGGATATGAGAATTTAATTATAGAGAGAGAGGTTCTTTCACCTGGAGTAGATTTAGGAACAGTGAGGCTGAAACCTGCCCAAAGTGGAGGAATTGCAGATTTAATGGTTATGGATTTAGAAATGGAGAGTGATGTTCAGGAAATTTCACCCTTGCTATCTTCATCACGAGATGTATTTAATAATGTTGCCTCTTATTCATTAAGTCCAGCAAGATTTAGCCAAAGAGGTTATGAGGGTAAATACTCAGATGTATATTTAAATGGCCTTAAAATGAACGATATGAACTCAGGAAATGTCATATGGTCGCTTTGGGGTGGAGTAAATGATGCTACACGTAACCAGGAAACTTACTTTGGACTAGAAACAGGAGCCTTTGGTTTTGGTAACCTTGGAGGGGTAAGCAATGTAATAACCAGGGCATCTAAATTTAGACCTGGCACACGATTAACTTACTCAATGAGCAATCGCACCTATACCAATAGGGCAATGGTGACTCATGCAACCGGTGTGATGGATAATGGTTGGTCGTTGGCTATGTCTGTATCGCGCAGATGGGGCGATGGCGGTTATGTTGATGGTGTATTCTACGATGCATGGGGATATTTTCTTGCATTAGAGAAACAGTTTAATGATAATCATTCGCTTTCTTTCACAGCAGTGGGAACTCCTACAGAGCGTGGTGTGCCAAACGGATCAACACAAGAGGTGTATGATTTGGTAGGATCAAACTATTACAACTCTAATATTGGATATCAAAATGGTGAAAAATGGCGTAATGCAAGGGTAAGAGACAATCACGAACCTATTATGCTACTCAATCACTATTGGGATTTTAATGTAGATACAAGATTAACTACATCATTGGGTTACAGATTTGGATATAATGGATATTCAGCTTTAAATTGGTATGATGCTCCAGACCCACGCCCCGATTACTACCGCAACCTACCAAGCTATTTTGATAATGATGGCAAGAGAGATCAAGCCAACGAAGTGCGTAGAATGTGGAGGTCTGATCCTAACACACGTCATGTAAACTGGGACAGATTATATAGAACAAATTACGAAAACGAAGAAGTTACAAGAGATGAGTATGGTAATATCATTGCTCAAGGAAGACGCTCTAAGTATGTAATTGAGGACCGTCGCAACGATCAAAAACAAATTAGTGGATCGATGGTTTTAAACACAAAATTATCCGACATTGTAAAATTAGATGCCGGAGTTAACTATCGTAAAAACACAACATCAAATTTTAATAAGATAAAAGACTTGTTGGGTGGCGATTATTGGTTGGACATTGACCAATTTGCAGAGAGGGATTTTGGATATGATCACGATATTATTCAAACAGACTTGCGTAATCCAGACAGAATTGTAAGAAAAGGTGATACATATAGTCATAATTACGATGCTCATATTGAAGATTTCAAATTGTGGGGTTTAGCTACTTTCAATTTCTTGAAGGTTGATGCTCATGCTGGTTTCGAGGTTGGAGGATCATCATTCTATAGATCTGGTAACTACCAGAAAGGACTTTTCCCAAACAACTCTTATGGAGATTCTGAAACCAAGAACTTCACAGAGCTTGCAGCAAAAATTGGTGCAACATACAAAATATCGGGTCGTCATTATGTTACTGCTAATGCCAGCTTAATGAAAAAAGCACCTCATTTCAACAACTCATTTATTTCTCCACGTACAAGAAATACACTTGTAAGTGATTTAACTACAGAGAATATTGCTAGTGCCGATATTAACTACTTAATAAGAACACCGTTTGCTAAAGGACGAGTTACAGCTTATTATACTCGCCTGGCAGATCAAACTAAAGTAATGAGTTTCTACGACGACTATCACAGATCGTTTGGTAACTACGTGATGACTAATATTGACAAAGAGCACATGGGTGTAGAGTTTGGATTAGAATTGAAACTAACTCCAACAATCACTTCAGAAGCCATGTTTGGATATGGTACATATAAATATGTATCAAACCCCGATTATGTTCAAACAGTTGACAATACAGAGGAGATAATAGATGAGGCTAAAGTATATTGGGAAAACTTTAATGTAGAAGGAACGCCAATGACTGTTGGAAGTTTAGGTTTTACCTACAACTCGCCCAACTATTGGTTCATAGGGCTAAAAGGAAGCTATTTTGGTGATTCATACATTAGCATGAACCCTGTATTGCGTACAGATAGAGGACGCACCGACTTAGCTCCAGAGTATATAGATCAAGAGAGATTCGGTTCTGGTTTCACACTCGATGCTTTTGCAGGAATATCGTATCGCATACAATACAAATACTTTTTAGGTGTTAATATTAGTGCAAACAACCTTCTTGATAGAACAGACATGAAGAGTGGTGGATACGAGCAACTACGCGTTAGGGTAGAGGATGGTAAAATGACTCGTCCATTCGACAAAAGATATTTCTATATGTTTGGACGTAACTTTTTCTTCAATGTAAACTTTAGATTTTAAAAAACTATATAATTATGAATAAGATAACACGTTGTTTAATTGGTCTGTTTTCCCTGCTAATCATTTTGCAGGCATGCGACTACAATGACTATGATAATCCACCTGAGGTTGAGAAAATTTATCCAATATATAGAACAAACTCAATTGAAGAATTGAAAGCGTTGTATACCGAAGGCGGCACTGAAATTGGAATTGAAAAAGACTTTGTTGTTCAAGGAAAAGTGATATCTAGCGACAAAGAGGGTAATATCTATAAATCGTTGGTTATACAAGACGAAACAGGCGGAATAGAAGTGAAGATAAACTCTAATGGGCTATACAACTACTTTAAGCAAGGCACAACAGTGTTTGTACGTGCCAATAACTTAAAACTTGGAGCTTATGGTGGAACATTAAGTATAGGTTCGGTTCCTGTAGATAAGAATTACGAAAACGATTTTATACCTGCTCCTGTAATGGAGAACTATGTTATAAAGGCGGGAGAAGGTGAGCAAGTGAAACCCACTGTACTAACTATTCCTACTTTGAGTAGCAAGTACAACAATATGCTTATACAGCTAAATGATGTTCAGTTTTTAGAATCTGAAGTGGCAAACAATATGACCTTTGCAGATGGTGTAAACAAACTAACTGAAAATCGCACATTGGTTGACCCCGATGGCAACAGATTAGTGGTGAGAACAAGTGGATATGCACGTTTTGCTGACACAAAACTACCATTGGGCTCGGGCAGTATAAAAGGAATACTAACCTATTTCCACGATACTGCACAGCTAACAATAATAAGCATTAACGATGTGCAACTTGATAAACCTAGATTTATCATTATAGATTTATCATAACAAACTTTTAATTACTAAACTGATATAACTATGAATATAAAAAAACAACAAATATGGAAAAGCATCTATCTGCTAGTATTTGCTTTTGCAACATCTTTGTTTCTGTTTACAGGCTGTGCTAGCGACGATGATGTTTATGTTGAACCTCAAGTTGCAATTACTGAAAATGGTGTGTTGCCAAATAGAAACGAAGTTTCATTTTCGCAAGAATCAAGTACGAAAACTATCGAAGTTACTAGCAATCGAGAGTGGAAGATTACTAAAGGAAACGATACCGACTGGATAGATATAGATGTAATAAGCGGAGAACAAGGAACAACACCAGTAGCTATTACTGTAAAAAGCAATCAAGGAAATCCACGCAAAGGGTTTTTCACTATCGAGGCTTCAACTGTGAAGATAGCTGTACGAGTAAATCAAGCTAGTGTTGATGGCGTAGAGTTTGAGTACTTTACTATTCAAGAGATTCGAGATATGTACACAGAAAGTGGTCAAGCGACATTTGTAATTAATAAACCATTGCTTCTTGAAGCAGTTGTTATATCTGATAGAGATGGAGGAAATAGTACATCGCTTAAGAATGGTTTCTTGCAAGATAAAGCTGGCACTGGATTAACATTCCGTGTTACTGAATCAATTCACGAGTTTGATATGGGAGACGAGATAAACCTAGACCTAGAAGGTGCAGTTCTTTCTGAGTATGCCGGAGCTATACAGCTTGGTTTCTCCACATCAAAAGCAGTAGTACAAGCTACTGATGTAGTAGTTGCCCCAAAAGAGGTAACAATTGAAGATATCACTAGCAGTTATCTCGATGGCGTGTTGGTGAAACTTAAAGATGTTCAGTTTCAAGACTATATCGGTCTTGCTTACTATGAAGGCACGGGCTCTGCACACAATCGCACTTTAGAAAATGAAGATGGTGCTAAAATTGTTGCAAGAACTGCAAGGTATGCCAAATTTAAAGACGAACCTCTTCCAAAAGGATCTGGTAGTATTGTTGGTGTTCTTTCTGTATTCAACAATAACTGGCAATTAAATATTCGTAACCTAAACGATGTGAAGGAGATGAGCGATGACGAATCGACACGTTATGTACAAGAGGCTCCAGGGGACGAAATTTTGAATGAACCATTTGCTTCAAAAATTGGTTCTTTTACAGAACACAAAGTAGTGGGCGAAGCCGATTGGTTTGGCCACACGTATGATGGTGAAGAGTATGTAAGGATTACAGGATATCAAAAAGGAGCTAATGAAAATTGGTTGGTTTCTCCTGCAATGGACTTGTCAGAAGTGACAGAAGCACGACTCACATTTAGCCATGCCGTCGCGCATTGGGTAGGTGATGAGAATGAAACACTAACCGTTTGGGCTTCTTCAAGCTACGAAAGTGGCAATCCTACAGAAGCAGAGTGGGAGCAAGTTTCAATTACTTTGCCTCCAGCCGGATCGTATTATGAGTGGGCTGCTGTTTCTACAACTTTACCAACATCTATGATGGGTAAAGGTAAAGTTCACATAGCATTTAGATACACTAATAAAGATGGACAGGCTTGTACTTGGCAAGTACATAAAGTTGTTGTAAGTTAAGGCTTATTAAGCCCTTTGGTATGAGATGATACATGGCAATGCATAACATTATTTTATCACAATGGATGATTAAATGCTATGTTTTGCCATGATCAACGTTCTCATAACAGAATAAATTATCGAATATTATTTCTCACATTTTAAAGTTTTAATCTATGAAACACTTTAAGTATTTATTATTATTTATTGGCTTAGCCATATTCGCATCTTGTAGCGACTCAGACGTGCAAGGGCTTGTGGGTAATGGTAACGAAGCCGCATTCTCTGGACATATTGGAGAATTACAGACACGTGTTACCGATAATGCATGGGACGCTGGCGATGAAATAGGAATTTTTGCTGTTATGCCAGGTCAAGATTTAAATGAGGCAGGAGTTTTTGATGGTAAAAATAACATAAAATATGTAACAGATGGAAAAGGTAAATTTTCCCCAGCATCTACTCCAATACTATTCCCACAAAATGGAAGTTTAGATTTTATCTCATACTACCCATTTCAGAATGCTGCAACATCGTTTGTATACAACATTGATATAGCAAGACAGGCAAATCCTGCTGCTATCGATCTATTGTACTCAAAAAATGCAGTGGGTGAAAGTGGAGATAATCCATTAGTGAAACTGGTTTTCAAACACATGCTTTCTCGCTTAGTGTTTGATGTTACGTTAGAAGAAGGCTTATCTTTTGATGATGGTTTTTCTGTTGCTATAAAGGATATAGTAGTTGATGGTAGTTTCGATTTAAATAGTGGCGAAGTTGCTTTAGGAACTACAAAAAATAAAATTACACCCGTTGTAAAAATTGCTGCAGATAAAAAAACTGCAAATGTTAGTTCAATAGTAGTACCTAGTCAAAACCTTTCTGATGTGACAGTTGTATTCTCTTTAGGAGGCAAAGACTATGAATGGACACCTTATGCTCAAATACTTGAATCTACCACTAAGTATACCTACAAGTTGAAACTTGTTATAGATGAGTCGGGTATTCCAGTAGTTGAAGAACTAGAAGTAGGCGCAACTATCGAAGATTGGGTTGAAGGTAATACCGGAGGTGGAGAAATTGTGTTAGCACCAACGGGTGACACTGAAGAGCCTGTAGAAGGTGAATACAAAACTATCGAGCAACTACGTACTATGTATGCAGATAGTGGAGAAGAAGCTTTCACAATTACAGAAGCTCTAGAGCTTAAAGCAGTTGTTATATCCGACAGAGTAGGAGGCAACAGCACATCGCTCAAGAATGGTTACATTCAAGACGAAGCTGGTAATGGTTTAGGTTTTAGAACAACAGAAGACCATGAGTTTAATTTAGGAGAAGAGTTAATTATAGACCTTGAAGGAGCTGTAATTTCTGTGTATGGCGAAGCTTTGCAACTTGGTTTTGCACCAGCAAAAGCAACCGTAAATGCTACAGGTGTAACTGTTACTCCAAAAATACTAACTATAGAGCAAGTTTTAGATGGAATGTATGACGGAGTTTTGGTTAAAGTGAAAGATGTACAATTTAAAGAATACGAAGGTCATACTTACTATGAAGGAACTTACTCTGCGCATAATCATGCAATAGAAAATGAAAATGGCAAAACTATTGATGTAAGAACATCAAAATATGCCTCATTCAAAGATGATGCACTTCCTAAAGGATCGGGCGATATAGTGGGTATAATGACAGTGTTTAATGGAGACTGGCAAGTATATCCTCGTAATAATGCTGACTTAGCAGGAATGAGCGATGATGTATCAACTCGTTTTGGTGACGATCCAGTTGATCCAGAAGAACCAGGTGATCCAGTAGATCCTGATAGTGATTTATTGTTTCCAGGATCAGATTTTAACGATTGGGCTACATTTACAGGAGCTTTAAATAGCTATGGAGTAACTTTCGGAAAAGAGAGTGCAACAGGAGGTAGAGAAGGATCTGGTGCAATGCAGTTTGAAGGACAGTATGATGAAAGGAATGCTTATGTTTTTACAGCTGTTGTTCCTGAAGGGTTTTCTGCTGCGGACAAAACAAAAATTACTTTTTGGGTAAAAGGTACTTCTGTTAAATCACTATCGATGAATGTATATGTAGGCACTGGAGGTCAAATGGGTACAGACTATAAGTGTTATAATATGGATGAACATAATCCTTATGTATCTCATCAAGTATTAGCTCCTACAGATGCTAATAGTTATGCAAAAGGAGGAATTAACACAAATGGAGAGTGGGTTAAAGTAACGCTTGACATAAGCTCACTAGCAAGTGAGATAAACTCAACACCAGGTGATGATTTATTTGCTCTTAAGATAGGTAAAGAAGCCGTTTACGACTTGTTTGTTGACGACATAACAATTGAGTAACAGCTCTTTATCATAACAAGTTGATGTGAAATATAATAACAACTAAACTAATTATAGCATCAACTATTATCAATAACAATTAAAAGAGGGAGGTTTTTTCGAGAGGAAAACTTCCCTCTCTTTGTTTATATAAGTTGTCTCCTCGCCGCAGTTAAACATAAAGTAATGTAACTATTTTTAGTTTCGAGATAATATTATTAAATTTGAATGATAATACTAATTCTTTTTACTTGGTGAAAGTCAACTTTTTACAGTTTGAAGAATAAAGTGATTTTATTAACACTGTTAATTAAAATATTTTGATATGCTGAGAAAATTATACACGCTGTCTTTAATCATCCTAATAGCATTTGCTGCTTGTAACAAAGAGGATGACAAACTGCACAACCAAGAAGGTATGGCAGTAAGCTTTAATTCATCTATTTTTGAAGGTGCTCAAACAAGAGTTATAGGAGCAAACTGGGAGAACGGAGATAAAATTGGTGTGTTTGCTATAGAGAGTGGATCTACTCTACAAGAAGGAACAATTGTTGAGAATTACGACAACTTCTCGTTTTCTACAACAGGAAACGGAGTATTTACCCACGATGATCAACCTATTTATTATCCAGAGGATGATTCGGCAATAGATTTTATATCATACTATCCTTACAGTGCAGACATAACTGCTTACAACTATCCAGTTGATGTAGCCCAACAGGTAGATTTGATGTATAGCAATAATCTTAAAAACACTACTAGTGACAATACTACCAACACATTGGAGTTTAATAGAGCTCTATCAAAACTTATTATAAATGTGGTTCCAAAAGGCAATGGTTCGCTTAAAGGATTGACCGTTGAGATAAATGGAATAAAAACAGAAGCTACCTTCTCTCTTGCTGATGGAGTGCTTAATATCGACGATACGTCTACTGGTAAATTGATAATTACACCATCAGGCACAGAAACCAAGAAAGTGGTAAACGCTATATTGCTACCCACTACTGAGGGGAATAGTATTGAAGTAGTGTTTAAAGCAAATGATGTAGATGTTTACAAATGGACTGTTCCTCATGCACTAGAGCAAGGCAATCGCTACAGTTATAATATAAGGCTGGGTGATTTGTCAAGTGAGGTTACTCCTGCCACAAACTATATGGAGATACCTCATTACACTGCAGGAGACAGTGCTCCGCATTCATTTAAAGCTGTTCATATGGTTGGCAGCACTAGTTGGCTTAATGGCTATACTGGTCCACAAGATCAACCTATACGAAACTACACTGTTATGTATGACACGCTACATAGCGTTCCCTATTGGATAGCATTTCCTTTGCATCCAATATATATGGATTCTGGAAACAGAACAAATGAGTGGACTTTCGACCCTATTATTCCTCAAAGATATCAGCCCAATGTTGTTAATAGTGGCTGGGTATCGGGTCCGTACGATAGAGGACACATGCTAGCAAGTGCAGATAGAAGCGCTACAAGAGATATCAATAGAACAACTTTTTATGTGTCGAATATAGTTCCACAAAACTCTAATATGAATAGTGGTACATGGAACGAATTGGAAAACAAAACTCGTAACTGGGCACTAGACGCAAAGTACGACACGCTGTATGTTGTAACAGGAAGTATATTGTATCCAGAAGATCAATTTAAGATTACAACAGATATCGATGGTAAAGAAATTGCTGTTCCAGAATATATGTATAAAGCATTGCTAAAACAGGATAAGACTACTAAGGAGTGGCACTCCATTGCTTTTAATATGGAAAATATTGCTTCAGGTCCATCTTACAAGGAGTATGTTTTATCTGTAGCAGAACTAGAAGAGTTGACAGGGTTTACCTTCTTCCCAAACTTAGCAGATGGCGAAGTGGTGAAAAAGCAGAAAAGCTTGGAACATTGGAAATAATGGAACCCATTAACCGATTATTGAATAACATTGAAATCATTTTTTTAAAAAAGAATATATATCTATGAAACAGATAAAATATCTATTTATATTTCTAGGCATGGCGCTATTTGCAGCTTGTAGCGACTCTGATGTAGGAGGGCTAACGGGTGATGCTAATCAAGCCAATTTCTCTGCAACTATTGGAGAGTTGCAAACACGCGTTACCAACAACTCGTGGGATGCAGGTGATGCAATTGGTATTTATGCAATTAATGCAGGCAATCCATTATCTGATGCTACTATTTTTGATGAAAAATCGAATGTGAAGTATACTACAACAGGAGATGGAACTTTTACTCCAGTAGGTGCTCCAATTAATTTTCCTGAAACTGGAGAGTTGGATTTTGTATCATACTATCCCTATAACGCAGCAATAACAGATTTTAAATACACTATCGATGTATCATCTCAATCTAACCTTGCAGCTATCGACCTTCTGTATTCTGACAACGCAAAAGGTGAAAGCAAAGATATTAATGATGTAGATTTAGATTTTAATCACGCACTTTCTAAACTAGTGTTTAGTGTTGAATTAGCCAGTGATATAGCTTCGCTGGAAGGACTTACTGCTTCGATAAATGACATAATAGTAGACGGAGAGTTTGCTCTAACAGATGGCACAGTAGCTATAGGCACTACAAAGAAAAATATTACACCCAATGTAAGTGTTGCAGCCGATAATCAATCGGCAATGGCAACAGCAATAGTTGTGCCAGGGCAAAATCTTCAAGCTATTGAAATTGTATTCACTTTAGGGGAGCGCAGGTTTGTTTGGACTCCAAATGCGCAGCAGCTCGACCCTTCAATGAAGTATGTTTACAATCTGATACTAACTTTAGACAGTTCGGGTATGCCTTCTATAGTGCCAATAAAAGCCACTATTAGCGATTGGGTTGATGGCTATATAGGAGACGATTTTATAGATTTAACTCCTGAGAAGGAAGAGGTAGAATTGGTTACTATTGCTGAGCTTTTAGCTTTGTACACTGCTAGCGGTCAAGATAAATGGACTATTGCAGAGCCTTTGGAAATAAAAGCTGTTGTTACATCGGATAGAGAGGGAGGAAACAGCACTTCTCCTAAAAATGGATACATTCAAGATGAAGATGATAATGCTTTAGGCTTCCGTGTCGATGAGGATGATCATAACTTTGATTTGGGTGATGAACTAACCATAAATATTACTGGAGCAGAAATCTCTAGGTTTGGAGGAGCTGTGCAGATTGGTTTTTCAACTGAAAATGCAAAAGTGACTGATACTGATGTGGTTGTTGCCCCTAAAGAAGTTACCATTGAAGAAATTCTTGATAGCAACTATGATGCAATTCTTGTGAAAATTAAAGATGTGCAGTTTGAAGAGTATGAAAACCTTGCATATTATGAGGGCGATAAGAACACATTCGACCGTGTATTGGTAAATATCAATGGTGTTACTGTTAATGTAAACACATCAGTGTTTGCACAATTTAAAGACGAACTACTTCCAAAAGGAAAAGGGGATATTGTTGGTATAATGGCTACCTACTTTGGAAATTGGCAACTTGCTATTCGTAATTTAGATGACGTGTCAGAAATGAGCGATGACGAGTCTACCCGTTTTACAGCACCTTCTATTGCTACTGATATAGATTATGCAATTCTTGCAAAAGAAGTAGACGAACAAATAATCAATATTACCTCTACAGTAGAGTGGACAGCAACAACCGATGCAGATTGGTTGTCTATAAGTCCTGCAAGTGGAGAGAATGATGGCTCAGTAACTGTAACTACAACAGCAAACAATGCAAAGAAAGCACGTGTGGCAGAGGTTACTATTACTGCACCCAATCATAATGTTTTGTCACCAATTGTTGTTGCTATAACACAAAGAGGAACAAATGATGGAACAAAAGAGAATCCCTACACTGTAGCAGAAGCAATTGCTTTACAAGGTGAGAATGATGTTTGGGTAAAGGGGTTTATAGTAGGTTCGTTGGTTAATAATAGACCTGTTTTTTCTGCAGAGGGAGCCACAAACACAAACTTAATGCTTGCTGACAATGAAGATGAAAACGATGTAGGCAATGTTGTTCCTGTACAATTAATAAACAAACAACCAGCTCGCACAGATTTGAACTTAGATGATAATCCAGATATGTATAAAGTAGAAGTAATTATAAAAGGTAATTTAGAGGCATATTTTTCAACTCCAGGATTGAAAAATGCCAAAGAATATGAATTGGTTACTACAGAACCCTAAAATATTTAGCTAGATTACTCATCTAACTATTATAAAAAGGAGGAATGGAGAATGTGTTTCTCTACTCCTCTTTTTAATTCAAAAAACACTTCTTAGTTGGTAGATTGGAGTTTTATGTCTCAAATTATAATAAATATGCAATTAGCGAATTTTACTTTAAAACACAAAAGCAACTTTTCGAAGTTAAAATACCGATGATTGCTTGTAGTTTCAATAAAAATTCTGTAATTTTGAAGAACGCTTTTTTTCCTCTATCTAAAAACAATGTTTTATTTGTAGAGGAGTTCTTTTTAAATGTAGTTATAAAACCTTTTATATGCTAAAGAAACTATACTTCTCGTCATTAATCGTCTTAATTGCACTTTCAGCTTGTAATAAAGAGGATGATCAATTGCACAACCTGCAAGGTGTGCCAGTAAGCTTCAAAACATCGGTTTTTGAAGGTGTTAAAACAAGAGTTGTAGGTGTCAATTGGGAGAGTGGAGACAAAATTGGTGTCTTTGCTATCGAAAATGGCTCAACACTAAATGAGACAACAATTATTGAAAACTACGACAACCTATCGTTTTCAACAATAGGAAATGGAGATTTCACGCATGATAGCCAAGCAATCTATTATCCAACAGATGGTTCTAAAATAGATTTCATTTCGTACTATCCCTATAACGCTAACTTGACGTCGTATAATTATCAAATTGATATTTCCGAGCAAGTAGATTTAATGTATAGCAACAACTTAAAAGGGGCTGATAAGAATAATAACAATAATAATCTTGACTTCCACAGAGTGCTATCGAAGATTGCTCTTAATATTGAGCCAATAGAAGATGGTTCTCTAGAGGGATTGACTATTGAGGTGAACGGTGTGAAAACAGAGGCTTCTTTTTCACTTGCCACCGGCGAGCTTACTACAGTGGATGAGCCTACAGGACAATTGTCATTTACTCCTACAGGAAGCGATGTGAAGAAAAGTGTAACCTTCTTGTTGCTCCCTACAACTGTTGCAGAGAGTATTGAGGTGGTTTTTAAACTGGGTAACACAGTTACTTATAAATGGACTATTCCTCATGCATTGCAAGGAGAGAACCTTTACAGCTACAATATCGTTTTGAATGGAACCTCTAGTGAGGTTGATCTTGCCACAAGTTATATGGAAATTCCATACTACACTGATGGTGGAGAAGCTCCAAATGTGCTATCGGCACTACATATGGTGGGCAATGTAAGTTGGTTAAACAACTATAGTGGTCCAAATACTGCACCAAATACTCAACGAAACTACACAATTTTATATGATACAAAGAATTTCATCCCACTATGTGTAGCCTATCCCATGCACTCTATTTATATGAGAAGTGGTAATAGAACCAATGATTGGAATATAATTGATCCAATTATACCTGTGGAATTTCAGACAGATAATAGTGGATGGTCTGATGGTGCATACAATAGAGGGCACATGTTAGCAAGTGCAGATAGAAGTGCAACGAGAGATATTAATAGAACAACCTTCTATCCAACCAATATGGTTCCACAAAACAGCAATATGAATGGAAATCAATGGAATAATTTAGAGCAAGCTCTACGCAGTTGGGTAGAGGATGCAAGATATGATACTACTTATGTTGTTACAGGTAGCATATTACCTCCTTCAGGGCAGATTAATTACACATATAGTAATGGAAAAAAAGTAGCTATCCCCGATTATATGTACAAAGCGCTGCTAAGACAACATAAAAGTAGTGGAAAATGGAACTCTATAGCTTTTAAAATGAAGAATGCATCCAACAGTGCTACATATCAGAATAGTGTTATATCGGTTGCAGAACTTGAAGGAGAAACTGGTTTTACCTTCTTCCCCAATCTTGGAGACGCAACAGAGGTGAAGCAGCAAAAGAATTTAAGCGACTGGAATTAACAAAATCAATAACAAAGAATAATATATAATATTCACTTTTTAAATTAAGAATCTATGAAACACTTAAAGTTTTTATTTCTATTTATAGGTTTAGCCATATTGGCATCTTGTAGCGATACGGATGTAAATGGTGGACTTATAGCAGATAAAAATCAAGCAAATTTCTCTGGTAAAATCGGAGAGTTGCAAACTAGAGTTACAGATAATAGCTGGGAAAATGGAGACGCTATTGGCGTTTATGCACTTAATGCAGGTGCAGAGTTGTCCGAAGTAGCTATTTTTGATGGAAAGAGCAATGTGAAATACACTACAGATGCTGAAGGTAATTTTACTGCAGCAGCAGCTCCCATTAACTTTCCTAATGACGGCGACTTAGACTTTGTTGCATATTATCCTTATACATCACCAATAACTGATTATAAGTACAGTATTGATGTAACAACTCAATCTGACTTTGCAGCTATCGACTTATTGTATTCTGATAATGCAAAAGGTGCAAACAAGTCTGCTCCAAATGTTGCTCTAGAGTTCAACCACATGCTTTCTAAGTTGATGTTGAATATTCAATTAGGCGAAAATTTAACTTCATTAGCAGGTTTAACTGCCGGCATAAATGGTGTAATAGTTGACGGAAGTCTTGCTTTGGCAGATGGTGTAGTTACTACAGGAACTACCAGAAAAGATATTACTCCTCATGTAGCAGTTGCAAGTGGCAACGAAACCGCAACCGTATCTGCAATAGTTGTGCCAGGTCAAAACCTTGAAGATGTTACTATTGTATTCTCTTTAGGTGGAAAAGATTATATATGGACTCCTACAACACAAGAACTTGAATCTACATACAAGTATTCTTATATCATTAAGTTAACGTTAGACGAGTCTGGTGAGCCTATTGTAGTGCCAGTAAAAGTTGGTGCAACAATTAACGATTGGAATGATCCAAATATTGGTGATGATCCTATTGTTTTGGAACCTGAAACAGAAGGTACAGTTGAATTCAAAACTGATAAATCAACAGTGGCTTTTAATGCAGATTCCGAACTAACAAGTACAGTTAAACTAACTACCGATGCTGCTCAAGCATGGACCGTAACTTCAAGTGCTTCATGGTTAACAGTAGCTCCTGCAAGTGGTTCAGGTAATGCTGACATTGTATTGACTGCTACAGAGAATACAGCAGAAACATCTCGTACAGCAACAGTCACTTTTTCTCCGACAGCAAATACAGATTTAGTACCTATTGTTGTAAATGTAACACAAGCAGGATCAACACCTCTTCCTCCTCCGATCGATCCATTGTTTCCAGGATCAGATTTTAACGATTGGACTACATTTACCAGTTCTTTAAACAAGTATGGTGTAACATTCGGAAAAGAGAGTGCAACAGGAGGTAGAGAAAATTCAGGTGCAATGCATCTTGAAGGACAGCATGATGAAAATGCTTATGTATTTACAGCTGTTGTACCTGAAGGATTTTCTGCAGAAGGTAAAACAATGATTCACTTTTGGGTGAAAGGTACTGCTGCTAAATCGCTATCGTTAAATGTTTATACAGGTAGTAGTTACAAGCCTTATAATTTAGGTAGTGCTACTGCTGATGTAGTATTGGAACCTGTAGCCAGTAATCAATATACTGGAACTGTAAACACAGGTGAAGAGTGGATTAAAGTATCGCTTGATATAAGCACATTAGCTTTAAGTTCAACACCAGGTCAAAATCTATTCGCACTAAAAATAGGTAAAGATGCTGATTACGACCTATACGTTGACGACATAACAATTGAATAAGAACCATTTATTCATTTAAACAATAATAATTATAAAAAGAACGGAGAGATAATATTCTCTTCGTTCTTTTTTGCTAATCAACCCATATACTATAATTATGAAAAAACCCTATCTTGGTATACTGCTCTTTCTCTCTTTTGCGCTGCTATTTAATGCATGTAGCGGTGACTCTGACAACGTAAATACAGGAGGCTCAGTAGATTTAACAGTGAAATTAGAAGGCGGTGAGAAATTTAACTACCAAGGTGGTCAGTTTTTTCTTAGAATAACTACAACTGGAAGCTGGAGCATCGAAAATCCGACTTCTGACAATTGGTACTCTTTCTCAATAACATCAGGAAAAGGTAACGGAACAGTAGTTCTGAAAGTAGACGAAAATGGTGATGTACCAAGAACGAGCAAATTTACCATTACTGCGGGTACAACAAAAAAGAGCATCGAAATTTCGCAAGATAAATTTGACGAGGAGCTGCTCTATTATCCTAAAAAGGAGGCTTACAGAATAGAGATACCTCGCTTGTCAAAGGATGTGGTAGATGATAAAGCCGCTTTTGTTGCGCATTATGCTTCTGATACTTATGGAGGTACTCATCTTAATTTCAGCTTAGAGTATAACTATGCTTCACACCATTCGCGCTGGGTAGCATTCACATTTTATGACAAAACAGCCGAAAGCAATACAAGCAGAAGTAATGCATGGAGTTACGACCCTCAATTGATAGAGTGGACAAATAATGAAACCGACTATCGCGGATCTGGTTATGATAGGGGGCATATAATGGCATCAGCTGATAGGCTATACTCTAGAACTGCCAATGAGCAAACCTTCTATTACTCTAATATCACTCCACAGGTAAATAGTTTTAATTCAGGTATTTGGCTCGAGTTGGAAGGTGTAGTGCGTGGTTGGGGCAAAAACAATAGCTTTAGAGATACGCTCTATGTGGTAAAAGGTGGCACAATAAGAGACGACCAAGTGTTGCATACAATTGGCAAAAGCGAAATTGTTGTGCCAAAATACAATTATATGGCAGTGTTGTCTAAAAGAGGAGACAATTACAAATCAATTGGCTTTTGGTTCGAAAATAGATATTATCCTGAGCCTTATATTCTTGAAAATCACGCTGTATCTATTAGTGAGTTGGAGGAGCTGACAGGAATTGATTTCTTTCACAATCTTCCTGACGAAATAGAGAGTGTGGTAGAAACGAGAAAGAGAATCTCTGATTGGCCCGGATTGTAGGTGCTACTGCAAGGTTTTAGAAATTGAATGCTTCATAGTCTTTTTAGTAGTTATGCTATGAATTAAAAGGTCTAATATTAAATTGGACAAAATAACGGAGAGGATATTTTTCACTCCGTTATTTATATTATAATGTTAAGATGTTAATACCATGAAAAAAATTGTTGTTAGTCTGTCAGTTGTACTTCTAATTGTTTTGTTTTTCTACACTTGCAGGAGTGGATCTAGGAGGTTGCAAAGACCCATTCAAGCAGAGAGAGTAGAGAAGGAGAAAGAGGATGATTTAGTACAACTACCTCCCGCTAATCATCTTGATGATACAGTAAGGATAGAGATTCCTCGTCTGTCGGATGATTTTTATGCCAATAAAGCAACTTTCGTGATGCACTATGCCGATGATAATGTGGGCAATAGTACAATGAACTATAGTATGGAGTATAATTATGCATCTAATCATACTCGCTGGGTAGCATTCACATTTTATGATAAAACATCCGAGGTAAATACCAAGCGAAGCAATGCATGGTCAGCAGATCCTCACTTATTGGATTACACCGACAATGCAATGGATTTTCGTGGCTCTGGATATGATAGGGGGCACTTAGTGGCTTCTGCAGACAGGTTGTACTCTATACCTGCCAATGAGCAGACGTTTTACTACTCTAATATGAGTCCGCAAATAAACAGTTTCAATGGTGGAATATGGGCTAGCCTCGAAAACAGGGTGCAAAGTTGGGGCAAATTGAGTGCTATTAGAGATACACTATATGTGGTGAAGGGTGGAACTATAAGAGACGACCAAATAATGGGAACAATAGGGGAGAGCAAGATTGTAATACCTAAATACTATTTTATGGCACTGTTGGCAAAGAAAGGCACTACTTACAACTCTATTGCTTTTTGGTTCGAAAATAGAGCACATCCACAGCCATATAGTTTAACAGATTATGCCCTATCGGTTGAAGAGTTGGAAGAGTTGACAGGAATCGATTTCTTTCACAATCTCCCTGATAGTATTGAGCAAGTGGTAGAGAAGCAGCTGTGTATCGATGATTGGCCAGATTTGTAAAAACACATCACTGTAAGACATATCACACTCTATTTAGTATAAACAGGTAAGAGCGAACACCTACATGTTCGCTCTTACCTGTTTTGTTCTATTCAACTTTATTATATCTCCCTTATCTTATTTTATAAGAAGTATAATAGAGTGTGTTTAATAGTGCTTATTTACCTGGACGCCAGCGCTTCAGTAAATTCTGAGACTTTGGGAAAACACCTCTCGATCTGGTGCGAATATCTTCTATAACATAGAAAGCATCCTTATCGAACTCTAAAACAATATTTGATACTCTCTTTAGGTGTTTTCTCTCTAATATTGTTTCAATAATATCTACCTCATTTACCGAGCCTGTGCCATGTGTCATGGTTGCACCAAATCCGTTTAGGGTAAATAGTTTTAATAGTTTACTCCCCGATTTGTTGGTGTAAACCCTACAAAGAATAACACCAAAGGCAATTCTTTTTTCGATGAGTATACCCACATAGTTTCCGGCAGCATAACCCGCAGCATAAGAGAGGTATGTTACTATATCGTTGGCACGTGAGAAAACTTGAGAAATAATAACAACCCAAATCAATATCTCGAAAAAGCCTATTATAGGAGCTTTTAGTCTTTCTCCCTTCGAAACAAAAATTATTCGAAGTGTTCCTAACGAAACATCAACAATTCTTCCAAAGAATATAATAATAGGAAGCCAAAATGGATAAGTGTCTAAAAAATCGAACATGTTATTATAATTTTAGGTAGTTAATTCTTTGAGGTAACTGATAAACTCTGAGATATCTTCTTGTGTAGTATCCCACGAGCAAACCAACCTCATTTCGTGGCGCGCTGCATCCCATTCGTAGAAAAAATAGCGTTCTAGTAGTTTGTCTGATATCTCTTTTGGTATGATAAAAAAGATTGAGTTTGACTCTACTTTTTGGGTTATTTCTATGCAATCAAACTTCTTCATCTCACTTGCCAATAGTTTTGCGGCATCATTTGATTTCTGTGCATTTTCCAACCATATATTTTCACTTAAATAGGGTATAAATTGTGCAGAAAGATAACGCATCTTAGAGTACAATTGGGTTGTTTGTTTGCGGTAGTATTTTAAATTCTTTTGAAGCTCTGGGCGCAAAGCAACTAACACTTCTCCCATCATCAATCCGTTTTTTGTTCCACCCATAGTAAAGATATCTACTCCACAATCTGTGGTCATCTCTTTAAGTGTGCTATTGGTTATGGCACAAGCATTGGATAGACGTGTACCATCCATAAAGAGATACATATCGTGTTGGTGTGCCAAATCGGCAAGTGCTTTTATCTCTTTAGGTGTGTATAGTGTGCCCAGCTCTGTGGTTTGGGATATAGCTATCACTTTAGGTTGTGAGGCATGTTCAAAACCCCAACTATGAAGCTGTGTTGCTACCAACTCTGGAGTGAGTTTACCATCATGTGTTGCAATCTCTTTCAACACGCACCCGGTGAGCTTAGAGGGCGCTCCACACTCGTCTACTGCTATGTGGGCAGTAGTGGGGCAGATGATGCTATGAAAAGAGGATAAACAGGCCTGCAGGGCTATCACATTTGCTCCAGTACCATTAAATACAAAGTAGGGTGTTATCGAATCGTTTTCGAGCAGTGTTTGCATTGCCTGCTCTGCTTTGCGTGTCCAGTTGTCATCGCCATAACCAATGGCATGATTGGTGTTGCTCTCTACAATAGCATCCATAATGCGTGGGTGTACACCCGAATTGTTGTCGCTTCCAAAACTTCTCATATCTTATTATTTGATTGTGTTATTAAATTATTAGCCAATACTATGTAATCATCTGTTTTGCTCCATCGATATTTACTAAATAGTAAACTCTTTTGCTGCAGGTTGTGCAAAGAAAAAACCTGCTATAGTTGCTGCTGGAGTCATCTTTCCTTTATCGTCTACAGAGATGTATATCTCGTCGGCTTGCAGCATGTTGTGCAAATTTATATTGATGGCAGAATCTGGTAGCATTGCTGAACCCACTGTTGCCCTTATTCCTGAATATTTAGCAGCAAATAGTGCTGGAATAGTCAACTCTTCATTGCTAGCATAGCCCCAATATTCCTTCCTTACCTTTTGGTGCAACCATTCTGTAGCGCCTTCTGCCAATACATGGAATAAAGACTCTAGCACCAATGCACTATGTTCATCTCCGGTGCTTCTATATTTATTCAACAAATACTCTGTTCCAGCTCCTGCTGTAACCGCAAATGCTCCAAGATAATCTTTCTTGTTGGACGATTTTGGTGCAATGTAGTCACTTAAACTTAGATACTCGTTTGTGTCGGTTTTCTCTTGTTGACGAAGCATAGGAAATGCATTGTTGTTGATATAAATAGTATCTTCTTCGCTATATGCTTCACCAATTACAAAGATAGCTTTTATATATTCTGCTTCAATATCTGTTATTCTTTGCAATAAAGCAAATGCATCGTCGTAAAGTTTGGATGCTTTCATTGCCTTCTCTCTATCTGCTTCGTTAAAAGCAGCAAACCACTGAGCCTTGCAGTGGCCACACATGCTAATGTTTTTTACTGTTGCAAACTTTTCGTTATAGTTCCACAACTTGAAAAATAGTTTCCAGTTGATATAGGGTACAATATCTTGTATGTTGATGGGATCTAACACTTTTCTACCAACAAAGTTGGGTGTGTATGACTCAAAAGTTTTCATGGATATAAGTTCTTTATTATTCATAATTGTAATATGTCAATAGTTGTATTTTTGTTGGTTTTTCTGTTTGGATTGCCATTAAGGCTTCTCCTTTTTTTCTTTTGCATCCCTATTAAACACTTTAGCAGTATGATAGGTTCAACTTCTACATTTATCTTGCAAGGGGTGTAGGAGGCGTTGCATTAGCTACTATTTTTGTTATACTTGCTATATGTTGTGGTGTTGTGCCACAGCATCCTCCAACAATATTTACCAATTCTTCGTCAAGATACTCTTTGATTATAGCTGTCATCTTTTTAGGTGTTTCGTGGTACACTCCCATTTCATTAGGTATACCAGCATTTGGATAGGCAGTTACAAAAAATGGAGAAACACTTTTGAGTTGCTTCAAATGAGGTTTCATTTCTGCTGCTCCAAAAGAACAATTAAGCCCTACCGACAATAGATTGATGTGTCTAATGGAGGCGACAAACTCTTCAATTGATTCTCCAGTATATGTGTTGCCAACTCTATCTGAAAGTGTTGCCGATACTATTATGGGTATCTCTTTTTCTCTCTTTTTGAATATGTTTTGTACAGCAAAAAGGGCTGCTTTAGCATTAAGGGTGTCGAAAACGGTTTCAATCATAATAATATCCACACCTCCATCCACAAGTGCTTCAATTTGTTCTTCGTAGCTTATCAGCAATTCATCAAAATCGATAGTACTAACTTTTGTGCCTTTTTGCTTCATAGAGGTTGTTTTGTTGGTTGGTCCCACGGAGCCTGCTACAAAGCGTGGTTTGCTGCTATTCTTGGCAGTAAACTCATCGGCTACGCTGCATGCAGTTTTTGCAGCCATGTAATTTATTTCATTCACATAGTCTTGTAAACCATAATTCTCCATGGATACAGTGGTGGCATTAAAAGTGTTGGTTTGTATGATATCTGCACCTGCTTCAAGGTATTCTCTATGTATTTGCTTTATTACGTTTGGTTGACTTAAAGTTAATAAATCGATATTGCCTTTTTGTGACGCTGTTACACTTCTAAATCTTTCGCCTCTATATTGCTCTTCTGTCAAGTTGAGGCGTTGAATCATAGTTCCCATGGCACCGTCTAGCACCAGTATGCGCCACTTTAGAATATCTTTAATTTGCGATGTCACTATTGCTATACTTTAAATGTTACTATAGGCAACTTGTGGAATGATTCTACCTTTCAATTTCAAGAATGCCCTTCTTAGCCAAACTACAATCCATGCAACTACAAGTCTTATAGCAAGTATCAACCAAAACGATACTCCTAGTGCAGCAAAGAGCAAGTTGTCTTCTATTACTGAGTGTGATACAGCCAAATGATAGTTCAATAGGCTGCCTTCGGCTTTGGTTACTTTACCCTCGTTCATTTGGTCTATCATCAAGCCTCCACCATAAGCCAACCCTACAACGTAGCCAATAATCCATAAAAAAGCTGTGCTTTTGGGTAAGCCAAAGAATTTTAATATTGGTTCAATAGATTTTGATAGGCGATTGATAAGGTTGTACTCTTCTAGCAGTTTGTAGGCTAGCATTAACGCTGCTATTATTATAAATATCATAACCACTAGCTTAAAGGAGGTTGTAGCCCAAGCTACAAAAACACCCGATAGAGAATTTGTGCTCTCTAATGAGGTTTGAAGAAAAGTAGGCATTCCCATCTCTAGTGGAAGTATTAGATTGAGCACAAAACCAACAATAATACTTACTGCAATGCGCACACTAAACATTGCCCAAAATGAAGTGCCTGTTTTTGCTTGTATGGCACTTTCAACTGGCAGATTGTGTGCTAATTGACACATAAGAGCCAAGATAGTAAGCTCTCGCAAAGTAAGACTTATAGAGGTGATGATTGCCAATGGAGCATAGAGGGGCAGGAATATACTTGATATAAATATAATGGCTGTGTTTCCAGGTAATCCTAAATGGATGAATGCTGGGTTTAGAAAATCGGCAACATAAGCTAGTAACCCACTATAATCTAAAAGCCTAAAGGCTAAAGATATGGGCAATATAAGCTTGAGAAGCCATATTGATGTTTGGGTAGCCTTTTTAATCGATGTGGCTATTATCCTTTTGAAGTAACTCATTTGATAATAGCTGTTTTACATTCTGAGCATTCTGTCCATATCGCGTTTGTCCTCTTTCTCTCTTATAGAGTGTCGTTTGTCATACTCTCTCTTACCTCTTGCAATTGCAATATTAAGCTTAGCAATGCCTTTGTTGTTTATAAACAAACGGGTAGGGATGATTGTGAAACCAGATTGCTTTGTTAATCTTGATATTTTATTCAATTCTGATCTGTTGAGCAGTAGTTTTCTATCGCGACGTGCAGAGTGATTATTGTATGAGGCATAAAAATATTCTGCTATGTGTAGGTTTTTAACCCACAGCTCATCATTTTCGAATATACAAAATGAATCAACTAAACTGGCTTTGCCAAGACGAATAGATTTTATCTCGGTGCCTGTCAATACAATTCCTGCAGTAAATCTCTCTATTAGTTCGTAATCGAAAGTTGCTCTTTTATTTCTAATATTTATTTGAGCTTTTTTCATATTTTGTTTTTACTTAATTAAAATGGAAAGAATGCCTTTTATTAAGGCAGGGGTGAAAAGTATAAATGTTGTTGCAACTCCTGTGAAGTGTATCCTGTTTTCCTCTACACCAGTAATATACAGTCCATATCCTGTATAAACAATATATACTGTATAAACGGCAAATATCCAAAGAATAGGCACATTGGGCAATAGTGGACTTACTATAAATATTGAGTACACAAGTGCTGATGAATACCCAACAAATCGCTGGACTTTAGATTCATCTTTAGATATACCAAGTCGAGGTAAATATTCATTCAGTATATATGAACTTATATAATATCCAGCATAAACTGTAACAAGACTAATTATAGTGCTTTTTAAAGCAGTCTCTATATTACCATCCTGAACAATCCAAAGTTCTCCTATGAATGAGGTGAGTGAAATTACACCAAAAATAGGATGAAGATAGCGATTTATGAAAGCTTGATGACTTCCACGAGCTGATAATTTGCTCCATGAATCTTCTGGAGCTGCAATTATCTGGATTATTCTAAATACAATCTCTTTGAGCATTATTTATTATTGTTATTATGAAAGACAAAGGTAACGATTTCTTGTTACACGATAAAAAAAAAGTGCGTCTCATACAATGAGGCGCACTTTATAAGAAGTGTTTTTAAGAATTTATTTTTTCACAGCCATTATAACTGGAGTTTCAGAGATATGAAGCTCTCCTTTTTTATCAGCTCTATAAAATCTGAATTTTATTCTCAAATCTTTAGTTCCTTGACCACTTGCTGATTCTTGACCATCTATATTAGAAGATATTTCTCTTAATAGCGACATGTTTGCTACAGCCAGATCTTGCGTTAGTTGCTCATTATTTGCATCTGAGTCAGGTGTCCCACTCTTTTTTATTCTTATATCTATAAGAACATCTGCATTTAAATCTTCTGGAAGTTCATCTTCAGATACTCTGTAGAAACTAACTTTTACAGTCTCTCCTTTTTTTGCTTTATATTGCAAAGTGAAAGGCCAGCGATCACCAAAGTATTCACTTGAATTAATAACCCATGCAGGTGGAGCAATGATGCTTTCAAAAAACATAGGGTTTTCTTCTTCAGGAGCACTTCTTAATTGTATGGACTCTTGATTTAATATGATGGGCTCTTTTCCTAATCTTACGTTATATAAATTAGTGTACTCATCAAGTTTAATTATTTCGCTTTCTTCATCTACTTGATAAGATAGAAGAGCAATCGTTCCAGGAGTCAAGGTGTTGATTTTTGCTGAAGTGATTAGATAACTAGAGGCCGTTCTTGCATAAATCCTTCCAGCATCACTTTGGGCAATGTAAGAATATTCATCATTTCCGTAGTAAGAGCTATCACCCGAGTCGAGACACGAGCTCAAAAAGAGCGTGGTACTCAACAGTAATAGTAAACTGATTTTTTTTGTAATTGATTTCATTGTTGTTAAGTTTTATTTGTTAGAAATTAAATTTTATACCTAGTTGTATATCCAAGCCAAACTTTTCGTCAGAATAGTAAGTTTTGTATTCGTTGTTTGCATTGATATAATATCGTCCACCTATTTTTCCAAATAGGTTTGTTCTATTGTATAGAGGATATGTTAGACCGACTCCTCCAGATAAAGATAGTTGAGGGTTCTTTTGGTTTATTTTGGAAGAAGTTTGATTGGCATATCCGCTATTTATTGCTGAGGCTATAATTTTCTCATCGTTATCTTTTATTTTACCATCAATATCTTTCTCTATCATAGCACCTAAGGATAGAAACAGATCTAGTTTGTTTACCGATATTAGCGTATAGTTCATATTAACAGGTATTCCTAAATAATGAAACTGCACTTTTTCGGTGCTGGTATACCCCTCAGCTTTGTTAGTAGTTTCAGATGATAGATAAGTATATACTAATCCTGTTTCAATCTGTAGCTTGGGAGTTATATCGAACGATGTGAGAACACCAAATGATACAGGTTGTTTGTGATTTGTTTCAGATTCAGGATAAATTTTCTCCTCTTCGTTATAAGCTTGCATTTTACTCATTGTATATGCACTATATGAATCGCTTACAGAGGTGCGTAATGTTGTTGGCAGTGTATTGGTCTGCTGAGAAGGGGAGAAGCTACTTCGTCCTGAAAGGGAAAGAGCATATTTTCTCTTGCTTTTTATTGTTTTAATCTCACTGGCTTCGGCAGTTGAGCGTTTTCCTTCATTTATAAAATCCTGAATCATCTGTTGCTTTTTAGCTTCATCTATATCATCAGATTGTTTTCTTTTTTGTTTCGTTGTTTCATTATCTCTTGATGTGTCAGTATCTTTTTTTGTATAACGAGCTTTATCAGAAATACTTAATGATGCTTGCTCCTCTTTTTTAGTTGTTATAGAGATTGAAGGCTTATGGTGTGATAATGATTCATTGTCAGCTATTAGTGATGAGGTTGTTTTATCAAATTCAGTTGGTTTGCTTTCTGCTATTGATGGTTTCTCTTTTTTAAATGTAGGAATTGCTTGTTGTTGTTCTGTTTTAGTTTCAGCTGTCTGTATTGACAGTTCATTGCTTGTGTTTTGAAACAGAAAAAACACACCTATAAGTGCGGCAGCAACCGCTGCTACAGAGGATGCAAGCCACCTTGTGCGGATAACTTTTGTTTTTTGTGCAGCAAAAATTGATTCTTGTAGCTCTTCCCAACCATTGAGAGGGGCTTCATGTTTGTAATCGGCAAGCTTGCTTTTTACAAATTGTTTAAAAGAGTCGTTATTATTAAAGCTATTCATTTTTATTAGCTATGTATTCGTTTATCTTATTTTTTAAAGAAGACTTTGCTCTTGAATATTGAGAGCGCGAAGCTGCTTCCTTTATGCCCAACTTTTTTCCTATCTCTCTATGTGAGAAGTCTTCAAAAACATAGAGACTAAAAACTGTTCTATAACCGTCGGGCAACTCTTGAATCATTTTCAGCAGCGTCTCTTCCGTAATGCTATCATCAAAAAGACGCTCTAAATTTTCGTCCATCACTACTTCTTGCGTCTCTTCAATCTCTGTAATTATTTGAAACCTTCTTTTTTCTTTTCGAAAATGCTCTAAGATGGTATTTACAAATACGCGTCTCATCCAACCTTCAAAAGAACCACGGCCCGAGTATTTTTTTATTTGTGTGAAAACTTTAATGAAGCCATCATGCAACATGTCCTGAGCAGCATCTCTGTCTTTACAGTACATCATACACAAACCCATCATACGTGGAGCATATGTTTCATATAGCTCTCGTTGTGCATTTGTATCTTGTTTTTTACATGCTTCTACTAGCTCCTTATTTTTCATTCTATGACCGCGTTCAATTATATAGATGATTAAAAGATGAAAACGTTGCGTGAGGTTCTGTTCTTTATTAGAATTGTTTATTTAAAACCAGTTGTATTGCCCCAAAAGTACAATAATCTGAAATAGATAGGTAATTTGATGAAACTATTCGCTGTTTTATTAAATCAATATAACAAAATGCGACTTGAACGTGAAAATAGCTTTGTTATAATTGCTGAAAGCAATATTTTTTCTTAATTTTGTTAGTTAAATATAACCTCTTAAATTTCAGGAAGTATGAAAGATTTTTTTAAAATTGTATTAGCGTCAGCATTAGGCTTTTTAATTGCTAATATTCTTCTTTTTATTTTGTCTATAATTCTCTTTTTTGGTTTTATAGGTTCAATGGCAGGAGATATGGGTAAAAGCACATTTAAACTGAAAGACAACTCTGTTTTGCATTTAAAGTTGTCGGGGCAAATTAATGAAAGAGTATCGGAAGACGATCCACTTACTGTATTGCTGAGCTCTAAAGCACCCAAACCAATGGGTCTTAATGATATTACAAGCAGCATTAGAAAAGCAAAGGATAATGATGCAATACGTGGTATTTATATTGATTCTCGTATGTTTTCAGCGTCAACTGCTACACTTGCTGAAATAAGGGGAGAGTTGGTTAAGTTTAAAGAGTCGGGAAAGTTTGTTGTGGCATATTCTGATACCTATATCCAAGGAGGTTATTATTTAGCATCTATAGCTGATAAGGTTGTTATAAACCCTTATGGTATGCTTGATCTTCATGGATTGTCGGCAATGCCCATGTTTTATAAAGATGCTTTAGATAAATTGGGGATAGAAGTTCAAGTTTTTAAAGTAGGTACATATAAATCTGCAGTAGAGCCTTTTATTTTAACTAGCATGAGCGATGCTAATCGTGAACAAGTATCGTCTTACCTAAACGATTTGTGGAACACAATAGGTGTTGATATTGCAAAATCGCGTAACATCGACTTTGAAGAATTTAATGCTACTGTAAACAGCATGCCAATGATGCAAGATGTTGATTACTTGTTACAGTCTAACCTGGTGGATACTTTGCTCTACGAGTCAGAAATGAAAAGCTATCTTCGTTCGCTGTTAGATATTGATGAGGATGATAAAATTCCATCTGCAAGTGTTGCTGACATGAAATCGGTGAAACCTACCAAAGCAAAGACATCTAAAAATCATATCGGACTTCTGTATGCTGTAGGAGAGATAACTTCGGGTTCTGGTTCAAGCAATATACAAGATAAGTACTTAGTAAATGAAATAGAAAAGCTACGAAAGAACGAAGATATTAAAGCTGTTGTTTTGCGTGTCAACTCGCCAGGAGGTAGCGCTTATGCTTCGGAGCAAATATGGAAAGCTGTAGCTGACCTTAAAGCTGAGAAGCCTGTTGTAGTATCGATGAGCGATGTTGCTGCTTCGGGTGGATACTACATAGCTTGTAATGCTGACAAGATTGTTGCACAGCCAACAACTATAACGGGGTCTATTGGAATTTTTGGAATGTTTCCTAACTTAAAGAAGACAACAGAAAAAATTGGCTTAGACATAGATGTTGTTAAAACACATGAGTATGGCGATTTTGGAAACTTTGCTAGACCAATGAGAGACAATGAGAAGCAACTATTACAATCTCATGTAGAGCGTGGTTATGATTTGTTCTTAACCCGTTGTGCTGAAGGTAGAAATATCCCTAAAGACACACTTGCACTATATGCAGAGGGACGTGTTTGGACAGGTAATCAGGCAAAAGAGATAGGTTTGGTTGACGAGTTGGGCGATTTGAAAACAGCTATAGATATTGCAGCAGACTTAGCAGATATAGAAGATGACTACCTGGTATATGAGTTTCCAAAAATGCGCAGCTTTATCGAAGAGCTCCTTGATGATAAGAAAAAAGACATTGCTGCTGAAACTATAAAAGAGTACTTAGGTGATCATTACAATGTGCTGATGCTTGTTAAAGATATTAAGGAGCAGGACTATGTGCAAGCTCGCCTACCATACAATTTTAATGTAAACTAAATCAACACTATTTCGCTAACAAGATCGCACAAAAAACTTATGCTTAAACCAGAACCAAATATACGAAGAGCTTTGACACCTTTGTCATGGATTTATGGCTTTGGTGTGGAGTTTCGTAATTTTTTGTTTGACAATGGTGTTTTAAAACAAAAGGAATATCCTGTTCCAATTATCTGTGTAGGCAATCTCACAGTAGGAGGTACAGGTAAAACTCCTCATATCGAATATATTATAGATTTATTATCTAAGCAGTATAAAGTAGCTGTGGTGAGCAGAGGCTATAAGAGAAAAAGCAAAAGGATGCAGGTGGTAAATGTAAACTCTGATGTAAAACGAGTAGGAGACGAACCTTTGCAAATAAAGCTGAAATATCCTAATACAACAGTTATTGTTGATAAAGATAGGCGCAATGCTATAGAGTATCTTCTAGCTCAAGAGAACCAATTGCAACCCGATGTTATTTTATTGGATGATGGTTATCAACATCGCTATGTTAAGCCATCACTCTCTGTGTTATTAGTAGACAGCAATAGACCAATATATGAAGATGCATTACTGCCAGCAGGAAGATTGAGAGAACCTTTAAAGCGAAAGGATAGGGCTTCCATTGTTCTTGTCACAAAGTGTAGCAGCACAATGCAGCCTATAAATTTTCGTATCTTTGCCAACGGATTAAATCTTTTTCCGTTTCAGTCGCTCTATTTTACTGGTTTTAAGTATAATAGGTTGAGGCCTGTCTTTGCAGAGTTTAATCAAGAGAGCTTTGGATTAGACGATATCAGAAAGAAGCAGGTATTGCTTGTTACAGGTATCGCTACAACTAAGCCATTGGAGAATAAGTTGAGAAAGAAAACATACAATTTGCACACTCTTTTCTTTCCCGACCATCACTTCTTCAATAAAGATGATATAAAAAGTATCGAAAAACGTTTTACAGAACTATCTGGCGATAAAATTGTTGTTACTACTGAGAAAGATGCTGTCAGATTGCAGGCTATGCCTTATCTGAGCGATGATCTGAAAGAGAAGCTATTTTATTTGCCAATTAATGTATCTTTCTTGGATGAAAGAGAAAATGAATCATTTAACAATAAAATAATTAATCATGTTAGAAACTATCAAAAAAACAGCCGATTACCTAAGAGGTAAAATCGGAGAAATTCCCAATACAGCTATTATTTTGGGAACAGGGCTAGGTGAGTTAGCAAATCAAATAGAGGATAAGACAGAAATACCTTATCCGGAAATTCCAAACTTTCCAGTTTCAACTGTAGAGGGACATAGTGGTAAACTTATTATTGGAACACTTGGTGGTAAAAAAGTACTTGCTATGCAGGGTCGTTTTCACTACTACGAAGGATACAACATGAAAGAGGTTACTTTCCCTATCCGCGTTTTTAAAGCATTGGGTATTGAATATCTATTTGTGTCAAATGCTGCAGGTGGTATGAATTCTAGCTTCGATGTAGGCGATATAATGCTTATAGAAGATCACATCAATCTGTTTCCAGAACATCCATTGCATGGAAAAAACCACGAAGAGTTAGGAACACGTTTCCCAGATATGAGCGAGGCTTATAATAAAGAGCTGCGTGAAATGGCTATGGAAATTGCAAATGAAAACAATATAAAACTCCAACATGGTGTTTATGTTGGTCTTACAGGACCTACTTTTGAAACTCCAGCCGAGTACAACTATCTACGTATAATTGGTGGAGATGCAGTAGGAATGTCGACTGTGCCAGAAGTAATTGTTGCTAATCATGCAAAAATGAAGGTTTTGGCATTCTCAATTATTACCGATTTAGGAGTTTTAGGAAAAATAGTAGAGATTACACACGAAGAGGTACAAGAAGCTGCAAAAATAGCTCAACCGAAAATGGCGCAAATTATGCGTGAAATTATTCAAAGAGTGTAATTAACTAAAAGTTATATATAACGAGTAAAGAGGGTGTGTTGTATAACGCAAAAGGCTCTTTACTCGTTTTTTCTTTTACACACTGTCTTGGAAGAGGCTAAAGAAGATAAATAAACAAAATTTATATGAGAACAGAGATAGCTACACTGGGCGAGTTTGGCCTTATCAATAGGCTTACAAAAGATATAAAGCTAACCCAACCAACCTCTATAAAAGGGGTGGGAGATGATGCTGCCATAATAGATAATGGAGATAAACGCACGTTAGTTGCCACCGATCTGCTGTTAGAAGGTATTCATTTCGATTTAACCTATTTCCCATTAAAGCATTTAGGGTATAAGGCGGCAGTAATCAATTTTTCAGACATTTATGCAATGAATGGAACACCGCAGCAAATAACCGTTTCACTGGGGATATCAAAACGCTTTTCGGTAGAAGATATAGAAGAGTTTTACGATGGAGTGAAGCTAGCTTGCCAAGTGTACAATGTCGATATTGTAGGAGGTGATACGGCTTCGTCGTTAACGGGCTTTACTATCAGTATCACTTGTATTGGTATAGCCTCTGATGATGCTATTGTATACCGTAATGGTGCAAAAGATACAGATCTTATATGTGTATCTGGTGATTTGGGGGCTGCTTATATGGGGCTGCAACTGTTGGAACGCGAGAAGGCAGTTTTTTCAGGGCAAGAGAATTTCACTCCCGATTTTGCTGGTAAAGAGTATATATTGGAGCGTCAACTAAAACCAGAAGCACGAAAAGATATAGTAGAAGAGTTAGGCAAACTAGCCATTGTGCCCACAGCTATGATTGATATTTCTGATGGACTTTCGTCAGACTTGCTACATATTTGCTCGCAAAGCAATGTTGGATGTCGTGTATTTGAAGAGAGATTGCCTATTGATTATCAAACTGCGATGATGGCAGAATCTTTTAATTTAAGTGTTGCTACTGTAGCCCTTAATGGTGGAGACGACTACGAAATGTTGTTTACTGTGCCTCTTTCTGTTTATGAGCAAATAAAGGTAGTGCCTGGTATTCATATCATTGGGCATATAAACGATGCAAGTTTAGAGAGCAAATTTGTTACCCGCGATGGTCACGAAATGGAGCTTGAAGCACAAGGATGGAAGGCTTCTAATAGTTAGGAATAAAAATATATTTAAACTTTTCTCTTGTTTTGTTTTGAAATTAAAAAAAAGGACTTATCTTTGCACTCGTTATCAAAACAAGGCGTTGGTGCCATAGCTCAGTCGGTAGAGCAAAGGACTGAAAATCCTTGTGTCCCTGGTTCGATTCCAGGTGGCACCACGTAAAAGTCTCTGAATGCAATTGTGTTCAGAGACTTTTTTTTGCTTCACACTTTTATATAAACAGATAATATAGTTTTGCCTTTATTTTATTAATTTTGATGACAGAACATTACTAATTTGTATAACTAATCAGAGCCCTTGTATTAATCAGAGCTCTTATATTAATAATAATATAACAATTAAAATAAATAGATTATGGAAAAGTATTTTACAGTTGATTTTTGGAAGTTTTTTATAACTTCACTCAATCGGTGGTTAATAACAGATTTTATTTCAATTCTGATTTTAATCTTGCTGTTGATTATTGTGTTGAGGGTGACTTCCTCTTTAGTTAGAAGGTTGAAGAGTATTTTGCTCAAACGTATGGTTTATAGGGAAGAAGAGCCTGATATGGAGGCTGAAAAACGACTCAACACATTAATGGGTGTTTTACGCAAAATAATAAGTGTTGTAGTTTGGACGATTTTTATCATGATTTTCCTTGAGAAAATTAATATCAACATCATCCCTATACTATCTGCAGCAGGTATTGTTGGTTTGGCTGTTGGTTTTGGTGCACAAGAATTGGTACGTGACTTTATTTCAGGATTCTTTATTCTTCTTGAAGATGGAATACGTGCTGGCGATGTTGTAACCCTTAATGGAACTACTGGTACAGTAGAGAAGATGGAGTTGCGTACAATTACCCTCAGAGACTCTATGGGGGTGGTTCATATCTTTCAGAATGGTAAAGTAAACACTATCTCTAATATGACAAAAGGGTGGTCGGCTGTGAGATTTGATATAGGGGTGGCTTATAAAGAGAATCTAGCAAAAGTAATGGAAGTGATGCAACAAGTAGGTGATGAGATGTATGCAGAAGATGAGTACAAAACTAATATGCTGGCTTCGGTTGAGGTGTCAGGGTTAAACAATTTTGGCGATAGCGCTTTGGAGATAAGAGCACGTATACGGACCAAGCCTGGTAAGCAGTGGGGTATTGGGCGTGAATATCGTAAGCGTTTGAAAGAAGCTTTCGATAAGCATAACATTGAGATTCCCTTCCCACATCAAACAATCTACTGGGGCGACAATATGAGTCCATTGAAGTTGAATGTTACTGAAGAGAATAAAAACTAAATTACTGAACTACTTCAAGTAGATTAGTATTTAAAAAGAGAGCAACCTGAAAATTTAAGGTTGCTCTCTTTTTTTGTTTAGTATTATACACAAAAATAGGCAGTGTTTGTTTAATCAAACATGTCGTCTATACCAATTTTTGGTTGAGCCTTTTCGCTCCCTTCGCCTATCATGTCAGATTGTTCTGTGTTTTTGCATGGATCGCTATACTCTTCTGGGATAACAAAAACTCCATTATCTTTTATTTTTAAATCTTTATCAGCATATATTTTCTGATAAAAGAGACCATGAATTGGTAGTGCCGATCTAGCGCCCTGTCCTTGTGCCATACTATCGAAGTGTATAGAACGCTCTTCGCCACCAACCCATGCTCCAGCTACTATTTCGGGTGTGAAAGACATAAACCAACCATCGGAGTTGTTTTGGGTCGTTCCTGTTTTTGCTCCCATCTCTCCTTTTAGGTTGTAGCGAAATCTCAATCTGCCAGCTGTTCCACCATCTACAACCGATTTTAGCATATCTAGCATTTTATACGAGCTCGACTCACTAAAAACCTCTTTTATTTTTGGTGTAAATGTTGAAATTGTATTGCCATGAGAGTCTTCGATGCTCGAAACATAGATAGGCTCTACACGAATACCTCGATTGGCAAAGGCAGAGTAGGCTGTTACCATCTCTTCTACAGAAGCATCGTTTGGTCCAAGAGCCAATGATACAACTGGATCTGTTGGTGTTTTTAGTCCAAACGATTGTAATAGTCTTGCAAATGCATAGGGCGAGTACAAACTCATAAGATAGGCAGTAACCCAGTTGCTAGAGTTTTGAAGTCCCCATTTAATTGTAACCCTTTCGCCTACTTTGCTAGCCCCTGCATTTCTAGGTGTCCACAGTGGACTGTCAGGGTTTTCTGTTTCAAGCGTTTGTGCTACATGGAGCATAGTGTTGCAAGGGGTTTTGCCCTCCTCCATAGCTAGGGTGTATAAAAAAGGTTTGTTGGTAGAACCTATCTGCCTCTTACCTTGTGTTACCATATCATACTGAAAGAAGGTGAAATTAGGACCACCCACATAAGCTTTTACATGACCTGTAATGGGGTTCATCGCCATGAATCCTGCTCTAAGAAAGCCCTTGTGATACCTTATTGAGTCCATTGGAGTCATAAGAGTGTCTATTTCTCCTTTCTCCCATGAGAATATTTTCATCTCAAATTTTTCATTGCTAAAAATGTTGAGTATCTCCTCTTCACTTTTCTTCTCTTTCCTCAAATCCCGATAGCGGCCAGTTTGTCTCATCGCGTTTTTTAATAGCCCATCAACTTTATCGCTTACATCTCTAGAGTATGGAGCATAGCTGCGACCCTGCTTTTCTCTGGTAAATTGTGGTTGCAGCTCTTCACCTACATGCTCAGCTACTGCGTCCTCGGCATGCCTTTGCATTCGAGAGTCGATAGTGGAGAATATTCTCAAACCATCGGTGTAGATGTTATAAAACGAGCCATCGTCTTTTTTGTTTTTGTAACACCAACCATAAAGGTCGTTATCCTCCCATGCTGTGGAGTCTTCTACAAATTGCTGTTGCTGCCAGCTAGCCGAATAGTTTTTTCTATCAGGTTTTTTAGCCATCATTATCCCCGCAAGGTACTGACGAAAATAGGGTGCTAACCCTTCTCTATGACTCGATCGATTAAAATTCTCCATATCTATATCGATTTGCTGCAAAGAGTCTTTTTCAGCTTTCGATATGTGGTTAGATTTCTCCATCTGCATCAATACTACATTTCTTCGCTGCTGTGTCATCTCGGGACGACGCACAGGATTGTATAGCGATGAGTTTTTGCACATACCAACCAACATTGCCGACTCCTCTTTGGTTAGCTCAATTGGAAGTTTATTAAAATAAGTTTTTGCAGCCGATACAATACCTACAGCATTGTAGTTGAAGTCATATTTGTTGAAGTATAGATTTATTATCTCCTCCTTAGTATAGTAGTGTTCAAGTTTTACTGCTATTACCCATTCAATTGGTTTTTGTAGCATCCTTTCAAATGTGCTTGCTGCAGTAGGAGAGTAGAGCAGTTTTGCCAACTGTTGTGTTATGGTACTTCCACCACCTCCACTTTTTTGTTGCAATATTCCTCTTTTCACCACTGCCCTCGCTAGCGCGTATGCATCTATACCCGAATGGGAATAAAAGCGAATGTCTTCAGTTGCAATAAGTGCATCAATAAGGTGTTCAGGCAAGTCGCTGTATGAAGAAAAAACCCTGTTCTCTTTACTGCGAGAGTAGGTGCTTATCACCATACCATCCGAAGAGTATACTTGCGATGCGTATGAGTCTATAGGGTTTTGCAGTTGGTCGATAGGCGGAATGTAGCCAACCGCTCCTGCTGAAATTAGTCCAAATACAAGGACAATTGATAGTATAACAACACCAAAAATAATCCACAAACCTTTTATTATCTTTCGTTTGAAGGTCGATTGTTTTATTGTAGATTTTCTGGCAGTTCTTTTTTTCTTACCCATAATTATAGTTTCGTATAGTAATAGTAATGTATGTATATAACTAGTGCAAAATTACACAAAACCATTCATATTCAATCTATATTTTCTATAAAATAAGGTCTTTTGGCTTATTTAGCTCATTTTTGGAGCTATTAAAAAGTGCTCAAAAGCGTTGAAAATGACACTTTTTGCCGATTAGCGATTTATTTCACTAATTTAATTCGAAATACTCTTTTTAAAAAGCAAATAAAATGTATCTTTGCATTTGAAAAATAAATTGTTTTATATTCTTAGAACTTAAATCTATAGTTTTCAAAGAGAAATAATTTTTTAGATTAAAAAAATCAAATTATTATAAAAGTACATGGCTAGTCGAATAAAAATTAAAAAAGGCTTAGACATACCATTGCTAGGAAAGGTACAAGAAACTTTTCTTGGTGAGGTTAAAAGTGATGTCCTGAAAATTTGTCCTGAAGATTTTGCTGGAGTCACACCTAAGCTCAGTGTAAGGGTAGGTGATGAAGTAAAAGCCGGAGCGGCCTTGATGTACGACAGAAATCATCCTTCAGTGAAGGTTGCTTCTCCTATTAGTGGAGTGGTTACAGCTATTGATCGAGGTGCAAAACGTCGTATATTAAATATAACCGTTGAAAGGAAAGGCGAAAACGAGTTTGTGGATTTTGGCATTAAAAATGCTTTAACCATGAAGCCCGAAGAGGTAAAAGAGTACATACTCGATGCTGGTCTTTGGTTTCTTGTTAAGCAACGTCCGTATGATGTTGTTGCAAATCCAGAGAAAGAGCCTAGAGATATTTTTGTAACAGGATTTTCGTCAGCTCCTTTAGCACCTTCGTATGATTTTATTTTAAAAGATCAAGACAAAGATGTGCAAGCAGGGCTTGATGCATTATCAAAACTTACAAAAGGGAAGGTATATCTTTCTATCAGTCCAAAAACAACAAACAAGGCATTGAAAAATGCTAAAAATGTTGTCGTAACGGAGTTTGATGGACCACATCCTGCAGGAAATGTTGGAGTGCAGATCAATCATCTTAAACCAATAAACAGTGGAGAGACGGTTTGGACGCTCAATGTTTTGGATGTTGCCTTAATTGGTCGTCTATTTAATACAGGTAAAGTAGATCTTACCCGTATTGTAGCTCTAACAGGCTCTGAAGTTGAGAAGAGAGGATATTACAAAATGTTGATTGGAACACCATTAACAGAATTGTTTGCACCAATTGCAAAATCAGCTGATATCAACTTGCGCTATATTTGCGGTGATCCACTCACAGGTCGTAAAATTGAAAAAGATGGTGTGCTTCGTGCATACGACTCTCAAATTACAGTAATTCCTGAAGGTGATGATAAGCATGAGCTTCTTGGATGGGCTACACTCAGTCCTAATAAATATAGTGCAGGTCCTACCTATTTATCAAGCCTACTTCACAAAATAGGAGTGAAAGATAAATTTAGAATTGATGCTCGCATCAAGGGTGGTCCTAGAGCAATGATTATGTCAAACGAGTATGATCAAGTGTTCCCAATGGATATCTATCCTGAGTTTTTGCTCAAGTCTATTATCGCTTTTGATATTGATAAGATGATAAACTTAGGAATATTTGAAGTGGCACCAGAAGACTTTGCTCTGTGTGAGTTTGTTGACACCTCTAAAATAGAGATTCAGCGAATAGTACGTACAGGTTTAGATATGCTTCGTAAAGAAGTTGAATAATACATTTATATAATTCATCTATTTAAAAATATAACATTGAAAGCTTTAAGAAATTATATCGACAAATTAAAGCCTCATTTTGAGAAAGGGGGAAAGCTAGAAAAGTTTCATTCTGTTTTTGACGGATTCGAAACGTTCCTATTTGTCCCAAATACAACCTCAAAATCGGGTGTACACATGCACGACGCTAGAGACTCAAAGCGCACAATGAGTATTGTGATTTTAGCTTTAGTTCCAGCATTGCTATTTGGCATGTATAATATAGGTTACCAACACAATTTAGCTTTAGGCACAGATCCAGGCTTTTTCCAAACATTCTTGTTTGGTCTATTAGCATTCTTGCCTCTCATGATTGTGTCTTATGTAGTAGGATTAGGTATAGAGTTTGTTACTGCACAAATAAAAGGCGAAGAGATTGCTGAAGGGTTTTTAGTTAGTGGAATTCTTATTCCAATGATTATGCCTATAGACACACCTCTTTGGATGATTGCTTTAGCTACAGCATTTGCTGTGATATTCGCAAAAGAAGTATTTGGTGGAACAGGTTATAATGTGTTTAACGTTGCTTTGGTAGCAAGAGCATTTTTGTTCTTTGCATATCCATCTCACATGTCAGGCGATGAGGTTTTTGTTCGCACAAAAGGCATCTTCGGTTTTGGAAGCCCCGAAATAATTGACGGTGTAGTACAAACAGCCGACGGATTTTCGGGTGCAACTATGTTAGGGCAATTGGCAATAACAGAAGCTCCATCCTTTACATCCTCACTTTTCACTAGTATCAACGATGGAGCAGTATCTTTAATGGATATGTTCCTTGGGTTTATTCCAGGTTCTGTTGGTGAGGTTTCTACATTGGCTATTCTCCTTGGCGCACTTATCTTGATAGTTACAGGCGTAGGTAGTTGGAAAACTATATTATCCGTATTTGTTGGAGGTGGTGCTACTGCATTATTGATTAATCAATTTGCTGTAAATCCAGTAATGGGGATGACACCACTTTATCATTTTGTATTAGGTGGTTTTGCGTTTGGAGCTGTATTTATGGCTACCGACCCTGTAACATCTGCCCGCACTGAAAAGGGTAAATGGATATATGGTTTCTTGGTTGGAGCTTTGGCTGTAGCCATTCGCGTATTCAATCCTGGATATCCAGAAGGTATGATGCTTGCCATCTTATTTATGAATGCATTTGCTCCTCTTATCGATTTCTATGTTGTAGATGGCAATATTAAAAAGCGAATCAAAAGAAGAGCAATTATTAATAAAGAAAGGGTATAAATAATGAAAACAGAAAGTAGTACATATACAATTATCTATGCCGCGGTGATGGTTATTCTTGTAGCACTTGGGTTGTCGTTTACACACCAAGCACTAAGCGAGAGACAAACCAAGAACGTTCAGATTGACAAGATGCAGCAAATACTTCGTTCACTAAAACAAGACGAAAAAGATATAACAGCCGATAAAGCAGAAGAAAAATATAGTAATATAATAACTGATGCTTATCTTATCAATAGCGATACAGGTGAGAAAGATGCTAGCACTGCTGGCGCACTTCCAACCGATCCTGCATTTATGGTAAATGTAGCAGCTGGCGAGGGTCTTCCTGTTTATGAAGCAAGTATTGATGGCGATAAAAAATATATTCTACCACTAGATGGTAAAGGGCTATGGGGTCCTATTTGGGGATATATAGCAATTAATTCTGATGGAGAAACAGTTTATGGCGTAGAGTTCGGACACGACTCAGAAACACCAGGGCTGGGAGCAGAAATAACACATATGCCTTTTAGACAACAATTCGAAGGAAAAGAGTTGTTTAAAAATGGTGAATTTAAGTCTATAGCTGTTGTAAAGAAAGGGAGAACCCTTGCAGATAAAGACTATGTTGATGGTATTTCAGGTGGCACTATCACCAGTCAAGGTGTAGATGCAATGATATACGACAGTGTTAGTAAATACAAGAACTTTTTGGCGAACTTAAATAGTTCAAATTAAAATAGACGAAAAGATGGCATTTTTGAATAGTAAAAATAAAGCGGCGTTGATGGGTCCGCTCAATAAAAATAATCCTGTTATAATTCAGGTATTGGGAATTTGCTCTGCACTAGCAGTTACTTCTAAGCTCGAGCCCTCTTTGGTGATGGCTATAGCTGTTGTAATAGTTGCTGCGTTTGCTAATGTGATTATATCACTTTTGCGAAACACCATACCTAATAGAATACGTATTATAGTACAGTTGGTTGTTGTGGCTGCACTTGTTACTATAGTAAGCGAAGTGCTAAAAGCTTTCGCTTATGATGTAAACAAGGAGTTATCAGTCTTTGTAGGTCTTATTATAACCAATTGTATTTTGATGGGACGTCTAGAAGCTTTTGCTTTAGGTAATGGTCCTTGGCCCTCATTTTTAGATGGAGTAGGTAATGGTTTAGGGTATGGGTGGATCCTTGTTGTTGTAGGATTCTTCAGAGAACTTTTAGGCAGTGGTTCATTGCTTGGAATTAATGTTATACCCGAAGCTTTATACAACTTTGGTTATGAAGACAATGGGCTTATGATTCTTCCTCCCATGGCATTGATAGTTGTTGCTGTTATCATTTGGGTACACAGACACATGAACAAGGAGTTACAGGAAGAGACTAACTAATATTTAAGACACGAAAATTTAGATTTCATTATGGATGCAATAAGTTTAATAGTCCGATCGATATTTGTAGATAATATGGTTTTTGCATACTATCTAGGTATGTGTTCATATCTAGCAGTATCGAAAAACGTAAAAACAGCTATGGGTTTAGGTATTGCTGTAACATTTGTTTTAATGTTTACTGTGCCCCTAAACTACCTGCTAGAGAATTATGTTTTAAAAGCTGGCGCACTAGCGTGGTTAGGCGAAAATTTTAAAGGTGTTGACTTAAGTGTTTTTAGCCTACTCATTTTTATCGCCATTATTGCTTCATCTGTACAATTGGTAGAGATGATTATAGAGCGTTTTAGTCCAACCTTATATACCTCCCTTGGAATATTTCTTCCTCTAATTGCTGTAAACTGCGCTATTTTAGGAGGTTCATTGTTTATGCAACAGCTTAACTTTCCAAACATTGGAATGGCCACAGCATATGGCTTTGGTTCAGGAATTGGCTGGTTGTTAGCAATTGTAGGGTTAGCTGCTATTCGTGAAAGACTTCAATATTCAAATGTGCCAAAGCCCCTCAAAGGGCTAGGTATCACCTTTATTGTGGTTGCTCTTATGGGTATTGCCTTTATGAGTTTCTCAGGTATAGATATTTAATAAGTAAAAATAATAATTGAGTTTTCAATATAAATTATCATAAGTAATATGAGTGTATTATTGAGTGCCGGAGGTTTGACAATTATTACAAGTGTTGTTGTCTTTTTGATAATAATCTTAATACTTGTTGTAGTGATTTTAGTAGCAAAAGCAAAATTGCTGCCTTCTGGAAATGTAAAAATAGTTATTAATGATGAGAAGGAACTAGACGTACCTGCAGGAGGAACACTACTAAATGCTCTGCAAAACGAAAAGATTTACCTATCATCAGCTTGTGGTGGTAAAGGAACTTGTGGCGAGTGTAGATGTCGCGTTACTGAAGGTGGTGCAGGCATACTACCCACAGAGGTTGGTTTCTTTACACGTAAAGAGCAACAATTAGATTGGAGATTATCCTGTCAAGTAAGAGTAAAAGAAGACATCAAAATAGTAGTTCCTGAAGAGGTGTTTGGTGTAAAAGAATGGGAATGTGAAGTTATATCTAACAAAAACGTTGCCTCTTTTATCAAAGAATTTGTAGTTAAGTTGCCTGAGGGTGAAACATTGAATTTTATTCCTGGTTCATATTGTCAAATTAGAGTACCTGAGTATGATATCAAATTCACAGAAATGGATATCGATGAAAAGTTTAAAGATGAATGGGATAAGTTTAATTTATGGCCACTTTCAGTGAAAAACGATGAAGAGGTTGTAAGAGCCTATTCTATGGCAAACTTCCCAGCCGAAGGAAATATCATTACACTCAACGTTCGTATTGCTACTCCTCCTTTTGATAGAAAAACTGGAACATGGAAAGCTGGCGTAAAAGCTGGTATAGCTTCTACTTATATTTTTAACCTGAAACCAGGAGATAAGGTTATGGTGTCGGGTCCCTATGGCGAGTTCCATATGTTGGATACTAAGCGAGAAATGTTGTTTATTGGTGGTGGTGCTGGTATGGCTCCTCTACGTTCACAATTGCTTCACTTGCTTAAAACATTAGAAACAACAGATCGTAAAGTTTCATACTGGTATGGAGCTCGTTCTAAGAGAGAGATTTTCTATGAAGAAGATTTCCGAGAGTTAGAAGAGAGATTTCCTAATTTTAGCTTCCATATTGCTTTATCTGAACCTCTTGAAGAGGACAATTGGACAGGTCCTGTAGGATTTATTCATCAAGTTATACTTGATAATTATCTTATCGACCACGATGAGCCAGAAGAGATAGAATACTACATGTGTGGCCCTGGACCAATGGCTAAAGCAGTAGAAGGCATGCTAGATAATCTTGGTGTACCTCCCGAAATGTTGATGTTTGACGACTTTGGATAATTTTAGAACAAAGTCTATAAAATAAAGAGCAATAAAAACGATTGATACAATTTATGTATCAATCGTTTTTATTTATAACTATAGCCAAACAGCTTGTTTAACAAATATTCACTTGGTGTTATTAAACTTAAAGCTTAAGTTTGTGATTCAATTTAGTAAAGAGTATATTTAAACTATCAATAAATATTTTATTAATTTAATCATCATAATATTATGAAAAAAGTAGATGTTCTAATAATTGGTGGAGGCGCATCTGGCCTTTCGGCTGCAATTAGCTCAAAATCAAACTATCCTGACAAGTCTGTTGCAGTAGTAAGAAAAGAAAAACAGGTATTAGTTCCCTGTGGTATTCCTTATATATTTGGTTCCTTAAACTCCAGCGACAGAAATGTTATGCCCGACCAAGGTATGTTGGATCTTGGAGTTGAAATAATTATTGACGAAGTTGACATTGTTGATATTGAAGGACACACAGCCGACTTAGTAAAAGGCGGTAAAATAGAATTTGAGAAAGTTATTTTTGCTACAGGTTCTATACCCACTAAACCCAAATGGCTAAAAGGCGCCGATTTAGAAAATGTATTTACTATTCCAAAGAACAAGATCTATCTCGACGAAATGCACGACCAATTGAAAGGCTTAAAGAAAATCATCACAATTGGTGCAGGCTTTATTGGTGTAGAGATGTCTGATGAGATGAATAAAGAAGGTTGGGACGTAACATTGGTTGAATTAGAACCCACTATTTTGAGCCGTGCCTTCGACAAAGAGTTTGGAGATAAAGCAGAAGAGCTACTCGTAAAACGTGGAGTAAAAGTTATCACAGGCAAAGGTGTGAAAGAGATTATTGGTACAGACGGAAAAGTATCGAGCGTTATTCTTACATCAGGAGAGGAAATTGAAGCCGATGCAGTTATTCTATCCATGGGCTATGCTCCCAACACTGCACTTGCTGAAAAATCTGGTTTAGAATTAAATAAATTTGGTTTTATCAAAACATGCGAATATATGCGCGTTGAAAATTGTTCAAGCGACATATTTGCAGTGGGTGACTGTGCCGAAAAAAGAGACTTCTTAACACGAAGACTAAGCACCACCATGCTTGCATCTACCGCTTGTGCCGAAGCACGTGTTGCAGGTATGAATCTATATGAACTAAGCCCATGTAAAGTGTTTGGTGGAACTATTGCTATTTACAATACAGCAATAGGCGATTCTGCATTTGGTACTGCTGGAATTACTGAAGAGAGAGCCAGGCAAGACAACTTCGATGTTGTTGTTGGAAGCTTTACAGGTATAGACAAGCATCCTCGCACACTTGAAGGCACACACGAGCAAACAGTAAAATTGATTGTAGCTGGTGATTGTGGTATGATTATTGGTGGAGAAGTCTTTGGTGGAATAAGTATTGGTGAATTGACAAACACTCTTGGATTCTTAATCCAAAATCACGTTAATGTTAAGACACTACTAACTGCTCAAATCGGAACACACCCAATGCTAACAGGTTCTCCTGCAGCCTATCCATTAATTAAAGCAGCTGAAATTGTAGCTAAAAAACTGAAATGTAGATCATAATATATTTGATGATACAAAATAAATAACTAGGGGTTCTTATAGCAATTATGAGAACCTTTTTTTTGGTATCATCAGTTTGCTAATTTTGCATTAAACATTCTCTTGAGTTATATAATTTAAGAGAATGTTTTTTTATTATTGTAACTTTTCATTGTAACTTTGACTTAACTTTCTGGTTTATTCTTTTTAGCAACTAAAAAGCAATATTATGGCAATATATACAATAAAAGATATAGAAAAAATGTCGGGCATAAAAGCCCACACTATTAGAATGTGGGAGAGGCGTTATGGTATGGTTATACCCAATCGCACCGACACCAATATTCGATATTATACTGATGAAGATTTGAGAGAGTTTCTCAATATATCCATTTTAAATAAAAATGGCATGAAGATTTCCAACATTGCTAAGTTGGATAAAAACGAAATAGACAAGAAGGTAGTAAGTCTGCTCGATAGCCCTCAAAAATACGAGCATGTAATTGAGGCTATGATGCTTTCTATACTCCAAATTGATGAGTTTGCTTTAGATGCTGTTTTTAATAAAGCTTTAAAAGAGTATGGCTTCGAAAGATTGATTGAAAATATAGTCTTTCCTCTATTAGAACGCATTGGTCTACTTTGGCAAACAAGTGCTATTACACCTGCTTTAGAGCGATTTCTAACAAATATATTGCGTCATCATTTTATTGTAGCAATTGATAAAGAAGCACCCCTTAAAAAAAACGAGAACAATAAACTAATCTTTTTTTTACCAGAAGGTGAGTTGCATGAGTTTGGACTTCTCTTTTACAGTTACATTGCTCGCAAAAAAGGTTATGAAGTTATTTATCTTGGAGCATCAATTCCACTACAAAACCTGAAAGAGGTGCAAAGGATAACACAAGCCAAGGCTTTTTTCTCTGCTCATGTTAATGCTATTGACAAACAAGAGTTAGAGGATATGTTTGATTTCTTTAGAGAAACCTTCCCCAATATACCTTTCTACATTACAGGATTGCAAATTAGAGAACTTAACCCAACACTGCCCAACAACTTTTATGTAGTTTCATCAGCTTCTGTTTTCAAAAAGCACTTAATTGCGTTAGAAAAGGCTGATTAATGAACAACCGTAAACTAAAACACTATATGCATTCGATTTATCATGTTGTGCTCTATCCTAGCGCCACATCAAGCGTCATCATCACAGCAAACCCCAGCATTGCTCCTATAGTAGAGTAATCCGTTTCGTTTCCAGTTTGAGATTCTGGTATTAGCTCTTCTATCACAACAAACATCATAGCTCCTGCAGCAAATGCCAGAGCATAGGGTAGGATAGGGGTCATCGTAAGCACCAAATAAGCACCCACAACTCCAGAGATTGGCTCTACAATACCCGATAGTTGTCCATAGTTAAATGCTTTTAATCGCGAAAAACCCTCGCGTCGCAAAGGAATAGAAACGGCAGCACCCTCAGGAAAGTTTTGCAACCCTATACCAAATGCCAACACCATAGCACCTACCAACACGCCCATATCCGGACTGTGAGCCAATGCACCAAAGGCTACACCCACTGCCAATCCCTCAGGAATGTTGTGTATGGTGATAGCCAACACCAAAAGAACACTTCGTTGCCATCTTGTTTTAATACCCTCAGCTTCATCTATTTTTAGGCTCATGTGTACGTGAGGAAGCAGTTTGTCAACCAATAAAAGAAAAGCTCCTCCACTTAGAAAACCCACAAGAGCCGGAATCCATCCCTTCACACCACTCTCCTCTGCCATTTCTATTGCAGGTTGTAGAAGCGACCAAAAGCTAGCCGCTATCATCACCCCCGCAGCAAAACCAAGCATAGAGTTTAAAACCTTTTGATTTATTTTCTTGAAGAAAAAAACCATCGAAGAACCCAAAGCAGTCACACCCCAAGTAAAGAGTGTGGCAATCAGTGCTAAAAGAACGGGGTTGTAGTCTAATAAAAATTCTATATTCATAGTTGTATAGGGGTGCAATTATCTTATCTGCTAGTTGTTTTCAGGTGGTAAAGATAAAACATTTGAGTTTATCTTGTAGCAAATAACAGCCAAATAAATTGCAGATTGATGCATTAGTTTAATATTGGCAATAATCTATGCAAGTAGTGCTTTGCATCCTATATTATATTATCATCCACTATTTAATATCCAAAATCGAAGCTGCTACTACATTTGCTACCAACGAACGCAATCTCACCACATCGCCACTGTTATTTGGGTGAACCTTGTTTGTAAGCAATATTACAGCTGTGTTTGTGTCGGGGTCTATTGTTATAGATGTGCCCGTATAGCCTGTGTGTCCATAAGTGTTGGGTCCAAACAAACTGCCATTACTTGAAGCATAGGGTGTAAACATATCCCATCCAGGAGTTCTACCAATAGTTTGCGTGTTGCGTGGCACTGTTATCATAGTTTTCACCCCCAGCGGACTAAGTATTCGTTTACCATTATACTCCCCTTTGTTTTGCAATGCCGCTACTAGTATAGACAAATCGTTGGCATCCGAAAAAAGACCTGCATTACCCGATATGCCCAAGTTCATTTCTCTTGCAAGTGGATCGTGAACAATACCTTTCAACACCTCTCCTTTTCCAAGTCTTAAAGTAGGTGCTGTTCGCTTTAAAGTTTCTCCTGTAGGTATAAAATCTGTGTGAACCATACCCAATACATCATAAATATTTTGTTTTGCAAAAGTGCGCAAATCTTGCTTAGCAATTGTCTCTATAATGCGTTGCAGTGCTATATAGTTGAGACAACTATACTGGAAATCTGTTTCAGGTTCAAACTCTCTGTCAACAGTAGCAATATAATTTATCATTTTATCAGGATGGTTGTTTCCTTTTGCTCTCTTTATTTTGCTGATAGGAGCATACGAAGGCAATCCTGATGTGTGCGTCAGAAGGTCTATTACCCTAATATCTTTTATCTCTTTCCCCTCTCTCCACGGTTCAAATTCTGGGATAAATAGGTTCACTTTATCAATCAATCTCAACTGTCCACGCTCTATTAAAATCATTGCAGATAGAGCTGTAGTCAAGGGCTTGGTAAGAGAGGCAAGGTCAAACACTGTGTTCACATCCATTGCAACAGTTGATGGATACACCTCCTTGTTGCCATAAGCTTTAAGATACACCATTTTTCCGTTTCTCACCACAGCTAATACGGCTCCTGGTATCTCTTTGTCGGCTATTGCTTTATTTATAACTAAATCTACCTGTTGCAGTCTCTTCGAGTCCATTCCCACCACCTCTGGGGTAACTTTTTGTAATTGTTGAGCACCTATTTGTAGCGATAAAAGCAGTGATATTATTAGCGTAATGGTTGATTTCATAATCTATATTGTTGTTGTAATTTCGCACAGGTTTCTATTCAAAACAAAGATACAAAACATTGTCAATTATTTGCAGGGTCAAGGTTCAAAGCCTTCTTAGCCCACAACGTTTGAATAATACCACGAACAGACAGATAAAGAATAAACGAGAGCCACAGCGCATTGTTGCCCAATATCGACTTTGTGGAATAATAGCATACAAAAAAGCTAATGGCAGAAAGAATCATAGCATTTCGCATCTCCTTCGATGCTGTGGCACCAATAAAAATACCATCCCACAAAAAGGCGGCAAACCCCGTTAATGGAATCAGAACAATCCAAAATGTAAACGACTTAGTAGCTTCAATTACCTCCTGATTATCTGTCAATACCTGCAATATTTGATTGGGGAAAAGCATATATAGTGCAGCCGACACAGCACTTACTACAAAACCCCAAAAGAAAATACGTCTAATCATATAGAGCAATAGCATATTGTTTTTGGCACCCACATAGCGCCCTGTAAGCGCTTCGCCAGCATAAGCAAACCCATCCATAAAGTAGGAGAAAAGCATAAAAAACTGCATCAACAGCGAGTTTACAGCCAAAATAGTGTCACCCATTCCAGATGATGCAAAAGTGAAAAATGTGGTTACCAGTGTTATCATAAATGTACGAATAAAAGTATCGCTATTTACCTTGAAAAACGACTTGAGCGCAGTAGCATCAAGTATTGTAGTTAGGTCGATATATTTAAGCAACCTTCTATAGTAGCGTAGCCAAAAACCGATAGAAATAAGAAGTGTTATCACCTGCGAAAGCATTGTGCCCAAAGCAATACCTTTTATCTTCATATCAAACCCATATACAAATGTAAAACTAAGAACAATATTTAACACATTGTTGATAATGGCAATCACCATAGGAGTCTTAGCATTTTGCATACCAATAAACCATCCATTAAATGCAAACATACTCAACACAGCCGGTGCACTCCAAATAGCAATTCTAAAGTAATATTTTACATTTTCTATTGTTTCAGGTCCAGATTTAATGAAGTTTATAGCAATCCTCTCTATAGGCACCTGTAGAAGCAGTATCAGCAACCCAATACCTACTGCCACAACCAGTGAACGTATCAACACATTCATGGCTTCACCAAAGTTGCGTGCACCATATGCCTGTGCTGTAAACCCACTTGTGCTCATGCGCAAAAAGCCAAAGTTGAGATACACCATATTAAAAATATTGCCACCCAAAGCAATAGCTCCAATATATATAGCCGAGCCAAGGTGTCCAGCTATGGCTATATCTATCATTCCCAACAATGGTATTGTAATGTTTGATATTATATTGGGAAACGCTAAGCGAAATATTTTTCTATCCATGGTGCAAAAATAACATTTATTATTGTGTTAAATAATTATACGCTTTGTTTATTATCCTTTTTTGTAATGCATATAACCAATAGAGATAATATATTTTTATATCTTTGTGCCTAAGATATTTATTCTTTCAGACAAATTATAAAACCGCACAACAATATTATGGATAAAATTCAAGAACTTACTTCTAAGCTTTATGAAGAAGGGGTACAAAAAGGAAACGCAGAGGCAGAAAAGATTATAGCGGATGCACAGAAAAAAGAAAAGCAAATTCTTGATGATGCAAACAGTAAAGCGCAACAGATAATTGATGCTGCAAATGAAAAGTCTACCGAAATAAGTAACCATGCCGAGTCGGAGCTTAAGTTGTATGCTTCGCAAGCATTGGAAGGTCTTAAATCTGAAGTGACAAACATAATTACCGAAAAACTAGCCACATCTAGTGTAAAAGCAGCCTTGAGTGAGAAAGAATTTATGCAAAAGCTTATCATGAACTTGATGCAGAACTGGGCTGAAAAACAGACAATGATTGTTAGTGTAGAAAACAAAGATGAGCTAGAGAACTACATTAAAGCAAATGCCAAAACGCTTTTAGACAAGAAGCTGAAAATAGAAGAGGTGAATGGCGTGAAAACAGGATTTGAAATTGCTCCAGATGATGGAACATATAAAGTGAAATTTGGCGAAGAGGAGTTTGTTGAGTATTTCAAAGAATTTCTACGTCCTCAAATTCAAAAACTATTGTTCTAAAACTCTCTTTATCTAAAAAATCTCACGTTGGTCTATGTTTAAAAATAAATATTATTACTTTGTAGCAGGTCTGCCCGACTTTTCGTTCGACAGCACAAAACTCCCTTTCACAGTATCCGAATTTAAGGAGATACTTTATAAAGAGTTGAAAGCAAACGATAGAAGGTTGATTGACAAGTATTTCTTGAAGGCTGATACAAGTAACCTATTAAAACTCCTTGAAGACAACGAGGCAGAGTTAGAAAAACTGGGTGTTTTTTCTCGTGAAGAGCTCCTCAATTCTATCACCTCGGTTAAGAAAAAAGGAAGTGCCAAGAATAAAAATATTCCAAAGATATTTGAGCTGTTTATAAAACAATGGCTGAAAGAAGATGCCGAAGCAGAAAACAAAAACTGGGAAGATATGCTTACTTCTCTATACTTCGATTACGGCATTGAAGCTAAAAACTCATTACTATCTCGATGGTTTACACTAAACCTAAATATTGGAAATATACTAGCTGCTATCTATAGTAGAAAATACGATCTTGATGTAAAAAGCGTAGTGATTGGCGATAACCACATTGCCAACACCATTCGTGCTAACACAAAACAGCGAGATTTTGGACTCGACGAGGATGAAATCGATTACCTATCCACGCTAACCAAAATATCAGAAGAGACCGATATATACGAAAGAGAGCGTAAGATAGATAAAATTCGATGGGATTGGTTGGAAGAGAACACAGTTTTCGATTATTTCAATATAGAATATCTTTTTGCTTATTTATGCAAACTACAGATATTGGAGCGGTGGGTACAACTAAATGCAGAAGAGGGCGAACGCGTATTTCGTGAGCTTATTGCAAACATCAAGAAGGATGTTAAAATACCCGATGAAGAATAGTATTAAAAAGGAAATAGAAATAACACACACATAATATATGTCAACAAAAGGAATTGTAAAAGGAATCATCGCCAACTTAGTAATAGTTGAGGTAGATGGTCCTGTATCGCAAAACGAAATTGCCTATATAGTTTTGGAAGACACAAAGCTAATGGCAGAAGTAATTAAAGTAGTTGGTAAAAGTGCTTATATTCAGGTTTTTGAGAGCACACGTGGTTTAACAATAGATGCCGAAGTAGAATTTATGGGGCACATGCTCGAAGTTGTGCTAGGTCCAGGACTATTGGAAAGAAACTTAGACGGACTTCAAAACGACCTCGACAAAATGGATGGAGTTTTCTTGAAAAGAGGACAATACACGTTTCCTCTCGACGAAGAAAAACTCTGGAATTTTGAACCACTAGCCAAAGTAGGCGACAAAGTTTCGGCAGGAGCATGGTTGGGTCAGGTAGACGAGAACTTCCAGCCACACAAGATTATGGTGCCCTTCAATATGAAAGGCGAGTTTACCATAAAAAGTATAGCCGAAGCTGGAGAGTACAATATCTATCACAAAATAGCTGTTGTAGAAGACAAAGATGGCAAAGAGATCGAGTTGAACATGATTCAACGCTGGCCCGTGAAACAACCAGTTACACTATACAAAGAAAAACCGCGACCATACAAATTACTCGAAACAGGAGTAAGAACCATCGACACCCTCAACCCCATTGTAGAAGGTGGTACAGGTTTTATCCCAGGTGCATTTGGTACTGGTAAAACTGTTTTGCAGCATGCTATATCAAAACAAGCCGAAGCCGATATTGTAATTATTGCAGCTTGTGGCGAGCGTGCTAACGAGGTGGTAGAGATTTTTAAAGAGTTCCCAGAGCTAGAAGATCCACACACAGGACGCAAACTAATGGAGCGTACTATTATTATCGCCAATACTTCAAACATGCCTGTTGCAGCTCGCGAGGCATCGGTATATACAGCCATGGCTATTGGAGAGTATTACAGAGCTATGGGATTGAAAGTATTGCTCATGGCAGACTCCACATCGCGTTGGGCACAAGCATTGCGTGAGATGAGTAACCGACTTGAGGAACTTCCCGGACCAGACGGTTTCCCCATGGACCTTTCGTCCATTATCTCAAACTTCTATAGTAGGGCAGGGCACGTTGTTCTAAATAACGATGAAACAGGCTCTATAACTTTTATTGGTACAGTATCTCCAGCAGGGGGTAACCTAAAAGAGCCAGTAACCGAGAATACTAAAAAAGTTGCACGCTGTTTCTATGCACTAGAGCAAGAGCGTGCCGATAGTAAACGTTATCCGGCAGTAAATCCCATCGACTCTTATTCAAAATATATAGAGTATCCCGAGTTTGAAGAGCAAATCATAGAGAGAATTGCAGCAGACTGGCTACCAATGGTAAACGAAGCCAAAATGAATCTATTGCGAGGCAAAGAAATTGCAGAGCAGATAAATATTTTGGGTGACGATGGTGTTCCAGTTGAGTATCACATTACCTATTGGAAATCGGAGTTGATAGACTTTGTTGTATTGCAGCAAGATGCATTCGACGAAATCGACTCGGTAACACCATTAGAACGTCAAGAGTTTATCTTAAGAATGGTTATGGATATTTGTCACACCGATTTTGAGTTTGACAACTTTAATAAAGTAGCCGACTACTTCAAAGATGTTATCAATGTGTGCAGACAGATGAACTACTCAGAGTTTAAGTCAGACAAGTTTTACGATTATAAAAAACAACTCGACGAATTGTTGGAAACTAAAACAGTAAGTAACGTTACAAACTAAAATAAAAGCAGAAAGCTACTATATATTATGGCAAAAGCATTTCAAAAGATATACACAAAAATAACCCAAATAACCAAGGCTACGTGTAGCCTTAAAGCTACCAATGTGGGTTACGACGAGCTAGCAACTGTTGAAGGAAAACTAGCTCAGGTAGTAAGAATTATTGGAGACGAAATAACACTGCAAGTCTTTGGAGGTACCGAGGGTATCCCCACCAATGCCGAGGTTGTTTTCTTGGGCAAAGCCCCATCACTAAAAGTGAGCGAGCAGCTGGCTGGTCGTTTCTTCGATGCATTGGGGAACCCCATTGATGGTGGTCCAATACCTGAGGGCGAAGAGCGTGAGATTGGTGGACCATCGGTTAACCCCGTTCGTAGAGACCAACCCTCAAAACTAATTGCTACAGGTATTGCAGGTATCGACCTCAATAATACATTGGTATCGGGTCAAAAGATTCCATTCTTTGCCGACCCCGACCAACCCTACAACCAAGTTATGGCAACTGTTGCACTACGTGCAAAAGCCGACAAGATTATCTTGGGTGCAATGGGTATGACCAACGACGACTACCTGTTTTACAAACACGTCTTTAGCAATGCAGGTGCATTAGACAGAATTATAAGCTTTGTAAACACCACCGAAGACCCACCCGTAGAGCGTCTGTTGATACCCGATATGGCTCTCACAGCTGCCGAGTATTTTGCAGTAGATAAAAACGAAAACGTATTGGTGCTACTCACAGATATGACATCCTATGCCGACGCATTGGCAATTGTGTCAAACCGTATGGACCAAATTCCATCGAAAGACTCGATGCCTGGTTCGCTTTATTCTGACTTGGCTAAGATTTACGAGAAAGCAGTGCAGTTTCCAGAGGGTGGTTCCATCACCATTATTGCCGTTACCACACTATCGGGTGGTGATATCACTCATGCTGTGCCCGACAACACTGGATACATTACCGAAGGACAATTGTTCTTGCGCACAGATAGCGATATAGGTAAAGTAATTGTCGACCCATTCCGTTCACTATCACGCTTGAAGCAGTTGGTGCAAGGCAAGGTTACACGCGAAGACCATCCACAAGTGATGAACGCTGCTGTACGCCTATACTCCGACTCTGCCAACGCTAAAACAAAACAAGAAAACGGTTTCGACCTCACAGAGTATGACAAACGTACTTTGAGTTTTGCAAAAGAGTATTCAGAATATATTTTGGCTATCGATGTAAACCTCGACACTACAGAGATGCTCGATAGAACATGGGATTTATTCTCAAACCATTTCCGCCCCGAAGAGGTGAATATGCGCCAAGACATGATCGATAAATATTGGGCAGCAGCAGAAGGTGTGTTGAAGAAACAAGAGGAAGAATAGGAAAGTAGATAATTTATGGCTATTAAATTTCAATATAATAAAACATCGCAACAGGTACTTGAGAAAAATCTCAAGATGAGGCTGCGTGCCTTGCCCACTTTGCAGAGCAAAGAGAGTGCATTGCGTATGGAAGTGAGAAAAGCCAGAGACCAAATACAAGAACTTGAAAACGAACTGGAAAAACAGATAGGATCGTACGATAAAATGTTGGGACTATGGACAGAGTTCGACCCCACATTGGTGCGAGTGAAAGATGTAAATCTTTCGAAGAAAAAAATTGCAGGAGTACCCATTTTTGTATTAGAAGGGGTAGAATTTGAAACAAAACAGTTTAGCGTTTTTAACAGACCAAAATGGTTTCTGGATGGAGTGAGCTTGTTGCAGAGCTTAGGAGAGATAGGTATCAAACGCGATTTCTTTGAGCTAAAGCTCAATAAATTGGAGTATGCCCGAAAAAAGACTACTCAAAAAGTGAATCTTTTTGAGAAAGTGCAGATACCAGGCTACGAAGATGCAATACTAAAGATAAAGCGATACCTAGAAGATGAGGAAAACCTCTCGAAGTCTTCACAAAAAATTATGCGTTCTAAAAAGGAGGCAAGAGAAGAAAAGGAGGGTTCGATATGGTAAAAAAAATGAAGAAGTTTTCGTTCTTGGTATATCACAAAGATTACGACACCTTCTTGCAAGAGCTGCGAGAGCTTGGTTTAATTCATGTTGCCAAACTGGACAAAGAGGTGCCAGAGAGCGATGAGTTGAACAGTTTTGTAGCTCAATTAAAAAGTCTGCAAGAGGCAAAGAAAACAATCGAAAGTGCTGTAAGGGAAGAGAAAGAAAAAAACCCTACCAACGCTGCAGATATAGAGCTAGGCTACACCATCCCCTCAAAAATTGAGGAGATAGAAGAGGCTGCGGCAAAACTACAACAGCAAATACAAGCAGCCAAAAGAGAGCACGAGATACTGTTGCCATGGGGACATTTCGAAGAAGAGAATCTTAGCCGCCTAAAAGAGGCAGGCTATAAAATCAATTTTTTCTCTATTCAGAAGAGTCTTTATGAAGAAGAGTGGGAAACTACCTACAACGCAACTATTATAAATGACACGTCATCACGACTTCATTTTATAACAATTAGCAAACAAGACAATGTTTCCGAAGAGCTTGCTCTAGAGCCTATCGAGCTGCCAGATATTTCATTAAACGATTTATCAGCACTTATAACATCTCTAGAAACCAAGCTAAAAGAAGAGGATGACAAACTAAAAATATTGTCAAAAGATATCCCTTCGATAGATGCAGCCATTGAAGATATTGAGTCGCACATATCACTCAAAGAGGTGATGCTTAGTACAGACCGTGTTGCCGATAGCAAATTGATGCTGATGATAGGGTGGGCACCTGCCGAGAGGGAGAGCGAAATTGTGTCTTATCTGCAATCGAAGGATGCCTATTATGAGGTGAAAGACCCAACACCCGAAGATGATGTGCCCATCATGTTGAACAACAATAAGTTTTTCAAACTATTCGAGCCCATCACCAAGCTTTATATGCTACCAAAGTACAATGAGCTAGATCTTACGGGCTATTTTGCACCCTTCTTTATGATATTCTTTGGCTTGTCGCTAGGCGATATAGGCTACGGACTCTTTCTATTTGTTGTAGCCACTGCTGTAAAGGTGTGGAAAAAATCAGCGTTGAAAGACTCCATGAAATCCGTGTTGTCGCTAGTGCAAGTATTAGGAGCATCGGCATTTTTCTGTGGATTTTTGACAGGAGGATTTTTCGGAGCACCTCTCTACGATTTGGATACGCCCATAACAAACATGTTGAAAGAAAACGTATTCTTCAACAATGACATGATGTTTAGTCTAGCCATTGTTTTAGGTATAGTTCAAATTATGTTTGGAATGGTGCTTAAAGCAGTCAATCGTATTATCCAATTTGGATTTGTTCATGGTATATCAACTATTGGGTGGATTGTATTTCTGCTCAGTATTATATTTGCTACACTATTCCCATCAATACTCCCAATGATGAGTACAACTCATCTGATTATTATGGGTGTGAGTAGCATTGCCATATTTTTTATCAACACACCAGGAAAAAACATCTTCCTAAACCTTGGGCTTGGCTTGTGGGACACCTACAACATGGCTACTGGTCTATTAGGAGATATTCTATCCTATGTGCGCCTGTTTGCTTTAGGTCTCTCGGGTGGCATCCTAGCAAGTGTATTCACTAGCCTAGCAGTAGGCATGAGTCCCGATAATATGATTGCAGGACCCATTGTAACGGTGTTGATATTCGTTATTGGGCATGGCATCAATATATTTATGAATACATTAGGAGCAATAGTACACCCCATGCGTTTGACTTATGTTGAGTTTTTCAAAAACTCAGACTTCGAAGGTGGTGGACAAAAATATCAACCTTTTCATTAAGACATCAAAATTATAAAAATCAAATAAAATCAATCAGTTATGGAATTTAATTATTTATTATTAGCTTATATGGGCATCGTAGTTATGCTTGTATTATCAGGAATTGGCAGTGCTTATGGAGTTACCATAGCGGGTAATGCTGCTGTGGGTGCTTTAAAGAAAAACGATGGCGCCTTTGGTAACTTTCTTGTACTTACTGCTCTTCCAGGAACACAAGGTCTGTATGGTTTTGCAGGCTACTTTATGTTTCAATCTATTTTCGGAGTGCTTACACCAGAAATTACTGCCATTCAAGCAATAGCAGTATTGGCAGGTAGTTTGTCGCTCGGTTTCATTGCACTTTTCTCTGCTCTACGTCAAGGACAGGTTTGTGCAAATGGTATTGCAGCAATTGGCCAAGGACACAATGTATTTACAAACACACTTGTATTGGCAGTGTTTCCAGAGCTTTACGCTATTGTTGCCCTTGCAGCTGTTTTCCTTATCGGAAGTGCAGTGCAGTTCCCATTCTAATAAAATGATATAGAACGTTGCTTTTACTTTTAAAGCAATTTGTAAAATAGAAAAGCCGTGCATTATTCAATTAATGTGCGGCTTTTCTTTTGAGCCAACAGCCAAGAGCCAACAGATAACAACCAAATCCCCAAACTTATTCCTCAATTTAGCTGTAATTATACAATAAATGATTATTTTAGCACTTTGCATTAAAATACAAGTAGATAACCTATTCGAAAACAGAGAGACAATAAAAACAGTTGAGCGTGTTGAAAGTGCGTATAATAACCTTTTATATAGTACTTTGCTACCCAAAATAAAACCTTAATTGAAATCGGTAGCACCATTGCCGACAATGTCGAAGATATGATACTCGAGTTAAGCTATCCCAGCAATTACAACCGTCCTGAAATAAAATATGGATACGTAAGAGGCATTGAGCCATATACCTACGTAAAACAGATTTTTGAACGCTACGAACACTATGTGCAATTTATAAAGATGGAGGATGAGGGTTAGCCGTCGGGCGATATTCTTCCAATCTGATTATATATAACAGCAGGAAGATACGCCTCGTTGCCCCTTAAAGCTTCGTTATCAGCACCATTTTTATCACTCTTCGATACAATCTCAGAAGTTGATACAGTTGCATCACTACTAGTTGTTTCAAGTTTAGCCTCAGCAGCCTTTCTCTTTGCAGCCTTGCGTTGGTTGTGATGTTTGCGTCTACTTATTAAAGTTTTATACTTTTTCACAAGTACATTCAGAGTGTTAATAATAGGCACATAATCTACATCAGGTTCTCGAAGTTGCGCCACCTCAATCTCTTTAAAGAGATGCTCAATTGCACCATAAATATACCCCTTTACCTCTCTCGACGTCATTTTGAGTTGTTTCGAGTAGCGTTCATTCCTTTTTTTAGCAATAGCTCTTACCTCCTCAAGTGCCACTTTCAATTTTAGCACATCGCCATTTAAACCAAATTGTTCAATATCTGATCTCAGGCGCGCATCATTCTCAGCATCATCAATAAAACCAGCTATCTTCTGCTTAAGTATCTTCGTATTTTTACTTCTGTATAGATGACGTAAGTAACGTTTTTTAGCTGCCACTATTGCATGAAGCTCCTTTGGGTCGTATGATTTGCTAAGTAGGCGCACTTGCAGTTTAAAATTACTGGCAAGCAACACCATTTTCTCGCGTGCAGGCTTCATATCCAAACGATACGGATCGACACCATAGCGTGTTTTAAGACTCTCAAACAAAGGTCTTTGAGCCTCTAGCAGGTCGTGCATAGCCTTTATTTGCATTGCTTCGGGGTCGTGCGATTTTACAATTCGCAACACCTCTTCAGCCAACTCTGCTACCTCTGTTTTCAGTAGGCGCGAAACCGAAAGACGGCCAATCTTTAATCTCTCTTTTAATACTGTATCTATCATGCTATTTAAAATTTAAAGTAATCAATCGCACCTTTCCATTGGTTTAGCCATTGTGCATAGCATTGTTAGCTAACTAGGGCAGGTATCATTGTACTATTAATTATTCTCATTATTTTTTTCAATTTGATGGTTATATAACTCTCTTTCAAAAATTGTTTAAAAATACAAATAGAGTTATTTCAATTTCTGAAAAGTTTATTCCACTAGATAACCACCTGAACTAGTAAAATAATCTATTAATTGAATATTATTAACTATTTGCGCGCTCTACTTTTACATTCAAACAGAGCTCTACTTTATTGCAGCTTATTACATGCAAATTGCTTAAAAAAAAGGACTTAACTGAAATACAATTACAATTATATAAAAAATATTCACAATAACCAATAAAGTGCATTCAAAATCGCGTTTTTTGTTGATTAATTTTTGATGTAAAAATTCAAACCACATATATCTAGCACTTTATCATTTTATAAATATCACAAACTGCATAAATATCATCTTTAAAAAAAATCAAACTATGCTAATAAGATTTTCAAAAATCAAACTGATGCAACACAATCTGCTGTAAATATGCATACTAAGATGTATTAAACTACAATTATGGTATGATGTAAAACAAGGTGCAATAAATGTGCCATTATTGACAATTTCAATATAGTTAATTTACGCTATAAGTGTTGTTTCTATTAACATGTATAAATAATATGTAAAGAGCTACATTGATAGGATGGTGTGGTACGTCAAGGTGTAGATTATCAGTGAGTTAACCAGTGTGCTGTGAAATAAATGTTTTTTTTCATGCTCTATAGAGCAAGTGTGCCAATTTTTCACACCCTCACTACCACTTTTGACACACTTGCAACATTTTCTGCAAAATGAGACGTTCGATAGTCCAACTCTATCGACTTAACAAAAGAAAAAAGCCACCGGTAAAGCAATTTACTTGTTAGATTGGCAATATTGATACATAACACCCTGCTAGAGGTAGAGAATAGGATATCTGTGCTTTGTTTGTTGCGCAATACTTGTTGAGTGTAACCAGATAAGTTATATCTGGTTATAAAGCCAATATGAATCATTGTTTGGTCTCATCTCCATACTGTTTAATTGTTGCAATTGTAGGTTAGGGTAATATCCTGCTAAGCTACAAAAGAAAATTATCTTTTCGTCAGATGTTTGTATTGCTTTCGGGCTTGAATAATAATTTCATTACATGCTAACGCTATTTTCTGATGAGATACATACTTTTGTAGCTCGTTTAACCTACCTGCTAACTAGAAACAAAGTTTCATTTCTCGCCCATACAATTCATCAACCAGGATAGTTTTTTTCACACACTTTTGACTTAACAACCATTGCGAACGGAAGTTTCCTGTCTCGTTTGCTTTAAAGACGGTTGTGAAAATGGCTATCGTGTCACGATTTTAATAAACACAAGTGCGAATTATCCTATCTTGATGCGAATCTTTAAAACTCAGTTGCGAATAGTTGCTTCCTATACTGAAATTATTAATCACACTTGTGTTTAATAATTTTTATATCACTAATATTTTAACCCAAGTGTGATTATTTATATTCTATTGCTATTTTATTAATCACATCTGTGAATAATTGCATCACTCTATGAATTTATTAAACACAGTTGCGATTTTTTGATTCCTATCACGAAAATTTTAAAGACATATGTGAAAATCTATATCTTATTGCGATATTATTAAACGCACTTGTGATTTATAGCTTTGTGGCACGAATTATTAAAACACAAGTGTGAATAACCAAAACGAGACTAAAAACTTACAAACACAACTGTGAATAACCAAAACGAGACTAAAAACTTACAAACACAACTGTGAATATGTTGGAAAGTAAGCACCGCCGCTTGCGTCGATTTGCAATCGGTGCGTTACCAAAAGCAGCTATATTATTAAACATTTCATTTGCATTATCCTTAATTTATATCTACTTTTATGTGGCATAACATTAACACAATTAATAACAAATGTCAGAAGACCACAAAAAACAACTAAAGCAACAGCTTTGGAACATAGCCAACACCCTGAGGGGCAAGATGGATGCTGATGAGTTTCGCGACTATATATTAGGATTTATTTTCTACAAATACTTGGCAGAGAAGATGGATTTGTATGCCAACAACATACTTAGGCCCGATGGAATAAAATACAAAGATATAGACGAGCATACAGAAAAAGGAAAACTATACATAGCGGCCATTCGCGAAGAGGCACTAGAGAAGCTGGGCTATTTCTTGAAACCATCGGAACTATTCTCCGAAGTGGCGCGCCGTGGAAACAACAAAGAGGTATCGCTTGACGATATTGCCCAAGCTGCCGACCCTGCCGAGAACTATGCCATAAAAAGCAATTTCATACTCGAAGACCTGCAAAAGATACTCACCAATGTGCAAAATAGCACCATGGGCACAGATAGCGAAGAGGAGTTTGACAACTTGTTTGAAGACATGGACCTCAACTCTACCAAACTGGGCAAAACTCCCGAACAGCGCAACGAGATTATAGCCAGGGTGCTGGGTCATCTCGATAAAATAGATTTCCAATTAGAGCAAACCGGGCTTGATGTGCTGGGCGATGCCTACGAATACCTCATTGGTCAGTTTGCAAGCGGGGCAGGCAAAAAAGCAGGCGAATTTTACACGCCGCAAGAGGTGAGCACCGTATTGGCAAAGCTAGTAACAACGGGCAAGAAACGACTGCGCACCGTTTACGACCCCACTTGTGGTAGCGGATCATTGCTTTTGCGTGTAGCCAAAGAGGTAGACAATGTAGCCAATTTTTACGGGCAAGAGCTCAACCGCACCACCTACAACTTGGCGCGCATGAACATGATATTGCACGATGTGCACTACAGCAAATTCAACATCAAGCAAGAAGACACACTAGAGCATCCACAACACTTAGATCTGAGGTTTGAAGCCATAGTAGCCAACCCACCCTTCTCGGCACAATGGAGTGCCAATCCACTCTTTACAAGCGACGACCGCTTTAGCCAATATGGCCGACTGGCCCCTAAAAGCAAAGCCGACTTTGCCTTTGTGCAACACATGGTGTATCAGCTAGACGAAAACGGAACCATGGCTGTGGTGCTCCCTCATGGGGCATTGTTTAGAGGAGGTGCCGAGGGGCACATAAGGGAATACCTCATCAGAGAGAAAAACTTTCTAGATGCTGTAATTGGGCTTCCTGCCAATATATTCTTTGGCACCTCTATACCCACTTGCATACTGGTGTTTAAGAAATGCAAGGAGCACCCCAATGATGTGCTCTTTATTGATGCCAGTGAGCACTTCGACAAAGTGGCTACTCAAAACGTGTTGCGCCCCCATCATATAGATAAAATTATAGACACCTACCGCACTCGCACCGAGGAAGACAAGTACAGCTATGTGGCCACCTTGGATGAAATTGCCGAAAACGATTATAACCTCAACATTCCGCGCTATGTGGATACCTTTGAGGAGGAAGAGCCTGTGGACATCAATGCTGTGGCACGCGAGATACAGCAAGTAACTGCCACCCTTGCCGATGTGGACAAAGAGATTGCAGCTTTCTGCGAAGAGTTGAACATTGAAACACCGTTTTAAAGAAAAAGAGATGATGATGACGAGGAAAGAGAAGAAACGTGTGCCGGAGTTGAGGTTTCCTGGGTTTGAGGGGGAGTGGGAAGAGAAAAGGTTAGGGAAGATTGCAAAGTTCTCCAGAGGGAAAGGAATAGCAAAGAAAGATATAATTGAGGGTGGTAAAAATGAATGTATTCGTTACGGGGAGTTATACACAATATATAATGAAGTAATTGATTCAATTGCATCAAAGACGGATGTCTCTTTAAAAAACTCAGTTGTAAGTGATAAAAACGACGTTATTATCCCATCGTCAGGTGAAACACAGTTGGATATTGCAACAGCATCTTGTGTCTTAAAAGGTGGTGTTATTTTAGGAGGTGATTTAAATATAATAAAGTCTAAGTTGAATGGAGTGTTTTTAGCTTATTTGCTCAACAATAGCAAAAAGACAGCTATTGCAAAATTAGCACAAGGTAATTCAGTTGTTCATTTATATAATAAAGAACTCTCCACATTAAATATATGTTTCCCTACTCCCGAAGAACAACAAAAAATCGCCACTTTCCTCACCTCCATCGACACCCGTATACAGCAATTGGAGAAAAAGAAAACCCTATTGGAGGAATACAAAAAAGGGGTGATGCAGAAAATCTTTTCGCAAGAGATAAGGTTCAGAAGAGATGATGGAGAGGAGTTTGGGAAGTGGGAAGAGAAGAGGTTGGGGGAGATGTTAGATTATGAACAACCAACAAAGTTCATTGTCAAGTCAACAGAGTATGATGATTCATTTCCTACACCTGTTCTTACGGCTGGAAAGTCTTTTATATTAGGATATACAGATGAAACTGAAAATATCTATACAGACTTTCCTGTAATTATATTTGATGATTTTACAATGGTAACTCAATTTGTTGATTTCCCTTTTAAAGTAAAATCATCAGCTATGAAGATTCTAAAACCCTCTAATGATAAATTCAACATCAAATTCATTTTTGAATTAATTCAAATGATAAGGTATCCCAAAGGAGATGAGCATAAACGTTTTTGGATTTCAGAGTATTCAAAAATAAAAATAGGAGTTCCTTGCATTGAAGAACAAACCAAAATCGCCCATTTCCTTTCCTCCCTCGATAGAAAGATAGCAGTAACGGATGGGCAGATAGAGAAGACGAAAGAGTGGAAAAAGGGGTTGTTGCAGCGGATGTTTGTTTAGGCTGAGCCTGTCGAAGCCTTGGTAAACATCCAAAACTCATTGAGAATAAAAACACCTAACTATGACAAAAGCTTGGATGTATATTTTACAATGTTCCAATGGGCTGTACTATACAGGCAGTACCACTGATATTAAACGTAGAGTGAAAGAACACCAAACAGGCAGAGGTGCTATTTTAACAAGAAAGCATCTACCTGTAAAGTTGGTTTACTATGAAGAGTGTGAGGGTTTTGAAGATGCTTTTCTTAGAGAGAAACAAGTGCAAGGATGGAGTAGGAAAAAGAAAGAAGCTTTGATTAATGGTAGAATGGAAGAGCTACCTGAACTATCAAGAAAACCATTATGAAAGAATTGACTGATGGACTTGATGGGAGGTGTAGTTAGGCATAACCACCCTTCGACTACGCTCAGGGACCACACTTCGACTACGCTCAGGGCCCGTCCTTCTACTTCACTCAGGTTTCAGTAATCAAGTATTCAAATATAATAGTATGAAAATAAATCGAACAAAACACTTCTTCAATCTGTGTCTTCTCTGCTTCAGCATTATACTGGTTGCGTGCAGTAATCCAGAATTGCCAGATGGCCACAGATATGGGTTTGGCAGTTTTACCTTAGTGATGAGTGACGATTTTGAAGCAAAAGACCTATCAGGTCCTACGCTTGAGAGCGCCAAAGAAACTTTTGGATACATAAATACTCCTGCACCCTCTTTGATACATATAATCACCAAAGATGATGACAATGAATTTGTACTTATGTATAACAACGGATATACTGGAGTTGATTACGGAACGAATGAGAGCTTTAAGAAGCACACTATAAAAAACCAAGTATCTAGCCTCGAAGAAGTGTTGAGAGGCGGCGAGTTTAAGATGATGAAGTTTAATGGTATAAACGTTATCAAGTATAGCAAAACCAATGATGATGGCTTGTATTTTGCTTACTATTACTTGCTTGATAATACACAGGTGAGCTTTTTTGTTGTGACATATCTATCAAGCGAGCCAGAGTGGAAAAAGGTTGAAGACGCTATGTTTAAATCGATAAAAAGAGCCGAGCCTAATGAAGAATCCTTCGCAATAAGCAAAAAAGACTCTAAACTAATGCACCATATCATGGATTTTTGTGTAAATGCCAAGGATACGGTTTCTATCGATATGCATAGAGATTTTTGGGAAACTGTTGATAAGAATGGTGGAGTGGCCAAATATCTTGACGTGTATGGGTTAAATCTAAGTGTGGAGGAGTTAATGGCTGAACTGGGCATTAGTTATTGGGAGGCTTATTATGAAGATGCTTTGATTGCTTATAGAACAGGCGGGTACTTTGAAAGTGATAAAAGAAAATTTTTAGGTACATATTTGGACAGTGAGGTGTTTGAATATAGTAATTATGAAATTTATAAGATTGCAAATAGAGAACCTATACTTGAAGACGATGAAGAGGTTGTGAGAGATGAGGAACAGATTGTACAATTGAAAAAAGAAAGGGAAAATAAGAACAACACAATAAGGTATAATTTAAATGTGCTGTATGATAGGGACTCTTTTAGGAATAGTTAGAATAATATGATTACTAAAAACAATTAAGATGGCATATATAGGATTAACACTATTAATTGGAGCATTTATCGGCATATTTGTGCTAAACAATGCAGCAGGTAAATCTTTAGGAAAAAAGAAACGTTGTCCTCGTTGTGGAAATTACGGTGCTACACCTAATGGGGGTGGGTACTATAGAAATGGGCAGAGAGGAACAGATTGGGTATGCAATAGATGTGGGAATAGTTTTTTTGCGTAGATGAACCAACCAAAACAGAATAATCAAACTTTATAAAACACAATTAAGATTATGAGTAACAACATTTTTCAAATGGATAGATTTTCGAGACTTGTGAAACAAACACTAAGTAGTAAAAAGAAGGCTTTTGTGATAATGCTTATGGTAGTTGCAATATTACCTCTGCTTGTGATATTGATGAATATGTTTTTAAAATCTATTGATACTGAGGGAATACCAACTTATATGCAATTCAGATTTTATAGGAATGTGTTTGCTGCATCAGCAATCTTAGCTCCCTATCTCTTTTTCTTTAATATAAATCGTCCTTGGAAAAGAAGAGTTGAAGCGATGCATCATACATCTGTATTGGAAAACTTTTTAAACATGGCGCTCTTCTGCTTTGTTTTAGTTCCATTGTCTGCAATTTGCGTATATGGATTAAGTCACAACTTATTTGCAACTGTTTTCCCACAATATTTATTTAAATTTCCACTAATCGATTTACAATATCTGTTTGTTGGGAGATTATTTACCCCTACACTCATTCTTCTTATGCAAACAACATTCTTCTTTAATCTACTTTACAGTAAGAATAAAGTTAGAAAAACAGTCAAGATATACGGAGTAATGTTACTAGTGTTTATACTATTAGATATCTTTACTGATATCTTTATTATGGGAGTTCCTGTTAGCTTACTTATGTTAGAAAGAGCATCAGTTTTTCTTTTTGTGCTATTGCTTTATGTATTGCCGGTGGTGTTACTGGGGCTGTCATACTTGATGTTGAAGAAGAAAAGCTATGTGGCAGTGTAATAAAATTTCCGAACTATGATGGAAGGATAATTTCTGAACCAGGATTAAAGGATTGGAAGATGGCCATGATAAGAGGTGCAAATAATCAAGGCAATCAAGTATATCAGGCGCATCAAGGTTCAGATAGTTAGACAGTAATTAAAAAAACAACATGAAGGAGTCAGAAATAATATTGTACACAACACCCAGTGGGGAGGTGAAAATAGATATCCGCTTTGAGGATGAAACATTTTGGCTGACACAAAAAAAATTAGCAGCATTATTTGATGTGGAAGTTCACACAATAAATTACCACCTAAAGGAAATTTTTAAATCGGGTGAATTATCTGAAGACTCAACTATTCGAAAATATCGAATAGTTCAAACTGAAGGTACAAGGCAAGTTTCAAGAGAAGTGGAGTTTTACAATCTTGATGCCATTATTGCCGTTGGCTATCGGGTAAATAGTTTTAGCGCAACACAGTTTCGGATTTGGGCCACACAGACTTTGAAAGAGTTTATCATCAAGGGTTTTGTGATGGATGATGAAAGACTGAAACAAGGACAAAGTTTTGGTAAAGATTACTTTGATGAACTGTTGGAACGCATACGTGCAATTAGAGCTTCTGAACGGAGATTTTATCAGAAAATAACCGACATTTATAAGGAGGCAAGTATCGACTATGATGCACAATCGCCTATTACACGAGAGTTTTATCAAACTGTACAGAATAAGATGCATTGGGCTATAACTAGACAGACTGCTGCTGAAATTATCAAAAATAGAGTTGATGCTGAAAAAACTAATATGGGATTGACTACTTGGAGAAACGCTCCAGAAGGTAAGATATTGAAGGGGGATGTTGCCATTGCTAAAAACTACTTGAAAGAGACTGAAATAAAAAGTTTAGAACGTATTGTAACCATGTATTTAGACTTTGCAGAATTGCAAGCAGAACGCCAAACACCGATGAAAATGAGCGATTGGGTTGTGAAGCTTGATGCGTTTTTGCAGTTTAACAACTATGAGGTATTGCAAAATGCAGGAAAAGTATCTGCAGCTGTTGCAAAACGGTTGGCAGAGAAGGAGTATGATAAATTTGCACCCATTCAGGATAGGGATTATATATCTGATTTTGACCGAGAGGTAAAGAAAATGGAAGAGAAGGTAAATAAGAAAAGTAGACAATAATAAACTTCTGAACCATGATTTCTGAATCATGATTAAAGGATTACGTGATGGACAAGATATGCAGTGTAGTTAGACACAATCAAGGTAATCAAGAGCATCAAGCGAATCAAGGTTCAGACAGTTAGCAAGAAGCAAAGCGAAAGAAAATAATTATAACAATATGACCACCCAACCCGAACACATCCTCGAAACCCAACTAATAGACCAATTAGTAACCATTGGCTACACCCAAGTGCGTATACCCAATGAGGAGGCGCTGTTGGCAAACTTGAAAGGACAATTGGAAAAGCACAATGGCATCACCTTTACCCACAAAGAGTTTCAACAAGTGCTCAACATACTAAGCAAGGGCAGCGTGTTTGAAAAGGCTAAGACACTGCGCGAGAAGCAACATTTGGTGCGGGAGAATGGAGATAATCTCTACTTCGAGTTCTTGAATACGCAACATTGGTGTAGAAATCAGTACCAAGTAACCAATCAGGTGGCTATGGAGGGAAGCTACAAAAACAGGTATGATGTAACGTTGCTTATCAATGGCTTGCCTCTTGTGCAAATAGAGTTGAAGCGCCGTGGGTTGGAGATGAAAGAGGCTTTCAATCAAATTAATCGCTATCAGCGTCACTCGTTTGGGGCTGGAGCAGCGCTCTTTCAGTATGTGCAGGTGTTTGTGATAAGCAATGGGGTAAACACGAAGTATTATGCCAATAATAGGTATCAGTCGTTTAAACAAACTTTTTATTGGACAGATAAGGACAACAACCGACTGTCGAACATATTGAATGGCTTTACTGCGGCCTTCCTAGAACCTTGCCATATCTCTAAAATGATTTGCAAATACATTGTGCTGAACGAAGCCGAAAAGATATTGATGGTGTTGCGCCCCTATCAGTACTACGCAGTAGAGAGCATTATAGATAAGGTAGTTAACAGTACGCACAATGGTTATATTTGGCACACTACGGGGTCGGGCAAGACGCTCACATCGTTCAAGGCCAGCCAGATAATTATGCAAATGCCACAAGTAGATAAGGTGGTGTTTGTGGTGGACAGGAAAGATTTGGACTATCAGACTACCAAAGAGTTCAACAGTTTTTCGAAAGGAAGTGTTGATGGCACAGACAATACAAGGGCTCTGGTGAAGCAGTTTGCCGACGATACAAGCTTGATTGTAACTACCATTCAGAAACTAAACACTGCCATTAGCAATAAGAATTATCTCTCGCGGATGGAGCGAATGAGGGACAAAAGGATAGTTTTTATCTTTGACGAGTGTCACCGCAGTCAGTTTGGCGAAACGCACAATAGGATAAAGACGTTTTTCAACAATCATCAATTGTTTGGCTTTACGGGCACACCTATTTTTGCAGATAATGCTATAAAGAATGAGTTGGGCAAACGCACTACCAAAGAGCTATTTGGCGATTGCTTGCACAAATATGTGATTACGGATGCTATAAACGATCAGAATGTATTGAAATTTTCGGTGGAATATGTGGGGCGTTACAAAAGAAAGGAGTCGTCAACCGAAATTGATATAGAGGTAGAGGATATAGACAAACGCGAGCTGATGGAGTCGCCCAAACGATTGGAAAAGATTGTAGATTATATCATTGCTCACCACGACCGCAAAACTCATAGCCGAGATTTTACTGCTATGTTTTGTGTGGGAAGCACCGATATGCTGGTGAGTTATTACGATATATTTAAGCGCAAAAAAGAGGCAGGAGAGCACAACTTGCGCATAGCTACTATATTTAGCTATGTGGCCAATGAGGACGATGCCGATGCAAATGGATTTATCCCCGAAGAGGTATCGGTGGTGGAAGATACGCCTGCACTTTATGGTATGAATATGCACAAACGCGACAAGTTGGAGAGTTATATTGGCGATTACAATCAGTTATTTGGCTCTAATTTTACTACCCGCGATAGTCAGTCTTTCTATAATTACTACAACGATATTTCGAAACAGGTAAAGGCCAGGAAGATTGATATTTTATTGGTGGTGAATATGTTCCTTACAGGGTTTGATAGCAAACCACTTAATACACTGTATGTGGATAAAAATTTGCGCTATCATGGATTGATACAGGCATACTCGCGCACCAATCGGATATTGAATGAGCAGAAGAGTCAGGGCAATATTGTGGTGTTTCGAAACCTAAAGAAATCTACTGACGAGGCTATCACGCTGTTTAGCAACAAGGAGGCTATCGATGTTATCATTATGGAGCCTTATGAGGATTATCAGCAGAAGTTTAATGAGGCTTTTGCTAAACTCAAACAGATTGCTCCAACAGTGGATAGTGTGAATAGTTTGTATGGCGATGAAGAGAAATTGGAGTTTATTACAGCATTTAGAAACTTGATGCGATTGAAAAATACCATGACATCTTTTGCCGATTTTAAATGGCAAGATTTGGATATGAATGAACAGCTCTTTAATGACTATCGTAGCAAATACCTAGACCTGTGGCAAGAGGTAAAGAGAGACCCTAAAGAGAAAGTATCTATATTGAATGATGTTGACTTTGAGTTAGAACTAATTCACCGCGACGAGATAAACGTGACCTACATTTTGAAACTATTGGCTGAGCTGAAAGGTGCTAAGGAATCTGAGAGAGAAGCAAAGCGCAAAGAGGTGGTAGACTTGCTAACGGGCGAAGTAAACTTGCGCAGCAAGAAAGAGTTGATTGAGAAGTTTATAGAGGAGAACCTACCCATTATTCATGATACAGATGATATACCGGAGGAGTTTGAAAAGTATTGGTCGCGTGAACAGACTATGGCTTTCAATCGTTTTGTAGAGGAGGAGAACCTTATACCAGAAAAGACTGAGAAGCTAATCGAAAACTATCTCTATGCCGAGCGTGAGCCGCTGCGCGACCATCTGTTGGATCTTATTGATGGCGAACAGCCATCGGTGTTGCATCGCAAATCTATTGGCGATAGATTGCTCAAGAAGGTAGTCGATTTTGTGGAGACGTTTGTGAATGGGATGGCGGGGTAGTTCGTTATCGCAACGCACGCACCACATGGGTTACAAACGCGCGCGAGCGGATCGCGCCGATTTATAATCGGTGTGGTTTGAAATCAACACACGCATTACAAACGCGCGCAAGCAGATCAATAATTGCACAGCATAATGAGAAAAGTGGCATAAATGGTCAATAAACCATCGTAGAAATATGTTATACCTTTTTTCCAAGCGCTTCCACCATGGTAGATTCAATTTTCATGACATGATCGTCGAATCTACCACGGTAGATTTGGTTTGGAAAAATTAAAACTGATAAACAATGAGTAAAAGATTACAACAATTCGACAATTTTACTTGGATTGACCTTGAAAATCCAACAGAGGATGAGATAAAATCGACATCGTTTCCTTTTAAGATAGATCAAAATTTTATAGAGGATGCTCTAGAGTTAGGACATTTACCAAAAATTGAGAGAACGACAGAGTATCTGTTTATTATACTCAGAGCATACACTGCTACCGAGAGTGACAAGGTAGTGGGGGTGCAGCAGATAAGTAATAAGGTTGCTTTTTTTATTACTGATAAAACCCTGATTACTATTCATAGACCCTCATTCAAGTTTATCGAAACCACACCCGATAACTTTAAGAGTCCTCTTGAGGTTGCATTGCATTTGTTTAACGAGCTGTTGATGACTTATGATGAGCCAATACAAATTCAAACCGATAGAATGGCTGAGTTTGAGCTGGATATCTTTCTAAAAGGTGGCGTCGGTTTATCAGTAGAGAAGCTCTACTTCGAAAAATCTAAAGCTCGCCTCACAAAGAAGATATTGCTCATTACACAAAATGTTTTCGACAAGCTTAAAGTAGATGACAACCTATCTTCCACTCTACAAGATTTAAAAGACACCGTTTTGCATCTTATCCTTAGATCTGAGGAGATGATTGAAGATGCTACCTCGTTGTTGAATTCTCACATGACCTTTACAGCTCAAAAAAGTAATGATGTAATGAAGTTGCTGACAATCTTCTCCGCATTCTTCCTGCCGCTTACATTCATTGTGGGTGTGTATGGAATGAATTTCCACAATATGCCAGAACTTAAACTAGAATATGGATATTTTATTGCACTGTTTGTGATGTTTGCTATTGCAATATTGATTTATATATGGTTTAAACGGAAGAGGATTTTGTAGGGGCACTATAACGGTTCGATTTGTGCCACTGCTTTCGGTGTCATAGTGCTATTGATTTCGGTTTGATTTGCGCCATTTTGCTAGGTTGCAGTCTATTGCTCTTCCTTTTAGAAGTGTGGATTACTTAAAGGGCAAGAGATTTAATTGGAGTTTGTAAAAACCTTTTACCAATTGATGCGACTGAGAAATTTAATGCTAGCAAAAACTTCTGTGCAAGCCTCTATCATAGCTATGAAGTGGATGAAGTTATGATTGTTTGAATTTAAATGATTGCAAAAATGACGAGCACATTATATATTCATCATTATTTTTTTAATCATGAACATATTTATGACTGTATAGTATGAGTCCACTCCGAAAAGTCAAGCGCTCTACATTTTGCCTCTAAATCCCCTCAAGGGGACTTTACTGAGTGCTGATAATTAAGCTTTTCCCTTTAGGGACACAGGGTAGAAAAAGATTAAATATCAGCAATTGCATGTTTTCGGAGTGGACTCATAGTATCAAGTTTTTGTGAAAAAGTCTTGCCTTTACTGTTTCTATTTGACGGTTTAGCAATTTAGTAACTATAAAACCACTTTTATAATTCTATCTCATTAATAAATTTGTAACTTTATACTTTATTTAAACTTTAGTCTTATAAAATATGGATGCATTTAGAACTCACAAACAAGTAATTTCCGAATATAGAAGCTACCTAGAATCTTTTTTAAATATTAGTGATGAAAGAATAAAATCCGAAGTTAAAAAAGCATTTAATGAAGATGGTTTTATTCCTCAACCACTCATCCAATTTAACCCGTCTTTTCAAAGAGATCAATCACTAGAAAATTTAGTATCTCAAGGAATGATAAATAAAAATATTCCTGCTACTTTTGGAGACTTCAAGCTATACAAACATCAGATAGAAGCAATAAAAAAGGGAGTAAATGATAAGGGATTTATAGTAACATCTGGAACAGGTTCAGGTAAGTCTCTTACTTATTTAGCTACTATCTTTAATCATGTATTTAATCTTGCTGATAAGAGACCTGGTATAAAAGCTATTCTTGTTTATCCGATGAATGCTCTGCTTAATTCTCAAGAACAAGAGATAAGAAAATATCAGGAGAACTATGGCGAAGACTTTCCTGTAACATTTGCAAAGTATTCAGGACAAGAAGATTCAATAAGCCGAGAAGAGGTTAAGAAAAATCCACCCGATATACTTTTGACTAATTACATGATGCTTGAGCTAATTATGACTAGGCAAAGGGAAGAATGGTTGAGAGAATCGTTGTCGAGTTCGTTGAAATACTTGGTGTTTGACGAATTGCACACCTATAGAGGCCGTCAAGGTTCTGATGTAAGTATGCTTATAAGAAGAATAAAAAACATCTGCAAGAATGAGTTAATTTGTATTGGAACATCTGCAACAATGGCTTCTCGTGGAACGGTGGATGAAAAAAAGAAAGCTGTAGGAGAAGTAGCCAAAATAATATTTGGAGAAGAGTATTCAGCAAATCAAATTGTAAATGAATATTTAGAACCATGCACAAATGGACAGATTCTAGAAGCGGATACCCTGAAACTATGCATAGAGAATGATGTGATTGATGGTGATGAAGCTGCATTTATATCTAACCCATTAAGCAATTGGCTTGAAACAGAAATTGCTTTAAAGTTAAATGGAAATGTGCTTGAAAGAGGTACACCTATGACTATCGATGCTATTTCACAAAAGCTTGTCGATTACACAGGAGTAAGTTTTGAAATCGCAAAAGAAAAGTTAATAACTCTTCTAAAATGGACTGAAAGATTGAATGAAGAAAACAGAAGAAGAAAAACAAATCAAACTTTTCTTCCATTTCGTTTTCACCAGTTTATCTCACAAACTAGTACTGTATCGGTTACATTAGAATCTAGAAACAATAGACATATTACAATTAAATCAAACAGATACGTAAAAGAAGGAGATCAAGAAAAACTGTTATATCCAATTCTTTTTAGCAGGTATTCTGGAGTGGATTTTATTTGTGTAGAGAAAGATGTTAAGAACGGAAACTTACTGCCACGGAATCCTAATGAACCAGTTCAAACTTTAACTAAAAAAGAAGGTAGAGGAGATAAATTAAATGAATATAATTTCAGGAATGGTTATATTGTTCTTGACGAAGGAGAAGAGTTTTGGAATGATAATCCAATGGACATTATACCAGATTCATGGTTTAGAGGAAATTCAAACTCAATAGAGCCATATTATGAGAGGCACATGCCAAAACCAATTTATTTTAATGAGAAAGGTTATTATTCTGATCAACCAGATTTTGAATATCCTTTAAAAGGTTATTTTATTCCTGTTAAACTACGTATTGATCCAACAGCCGGTGTTGTTTATGAAGATGCAAACATTAATGAAAGCACCAAGTTGATGAGTCTTGGTAATGAAGGAAGAAGCACTGCGACAACTATTACCAGTTTTTCTGTAATAAACTCTTTATTTGAACAGGGTGAAAGTGTAAAGGATCAAAAAATATTAAGTTTTACAGATAACAGGCAAGATGCTTCTTTGCAAGCAGGCCATTTTAATGATTTTATTTCAACCATAAAACTAAGGGCTGCTTTATATAAAACCATTAAGCACTCTGATAACAGTTTAAACATAGAAAATATTGCAGAGAAAGTTCTAGAAGTGCTGAAATTAAAAGAAAAAGACTACGCTAATCCGAACTACATGAGTGGTGACCCTGACTTCCCAGAAATAGAAAATATAAAAGCTATAAAAACCTATATCTTATATAGATTATTTCAGGATTTAAAAAGAGGATGGAGATATACACTACCAAATCTTGAGCAAACAGCTCTACTTAAAATAAAATATTTTAGATTAGAAAAGTTAGCTTCATTAGATGATCGTTTTAAGGATATTGTTCTATTTAATAAAGCGACACCTGAGGAGAGATTGGAAATGTTAGAGCAGTTTTTAAATTACTTTAGAACTAATTTCTCTTTGTATCACAATATCCTGGATGATAAAAGACTAGAAATGGAAAGCTTACTCCAAAACCGATTAGATCCTAATAAACTATGGTCGTTAGATCATAATGAGAAAATGGATAGTCCAACATATCTAGTTAGCAGAAACCCAGGACGAATTAGACGACGTGGCGTATATACTGCATCGATAGGAGTACGTTCTGGAATTGGAAAGTATTTTAAACGAAAGTTCTTAAATGCGGGATTAGAAAAACCTAATACAGATGATTTTACAGAGTTTATTAATCAATTATGTGAGGTGTTAACTAAAACAGGTTTTTTAACAAGCAACGAAGATATTCAGGGTGTAAACGGAACAGTAACTGGTTATCTTTTAAGAGCCGATAATATACGATGGATGATTGGTGATGAAGAAACTGTGCCAATTGATGATGTACGAACAAATGCATATAAAGATCTTGATTTAAAACCTAATATTTATTTTCAACGTTTGTACAAAAACGACTTCTCTAAATATGATAAAGAGATTATTGGACGTGAACATACAGGACAACTTAAAAGTGATGATAGAATAGAGCGGGAAGAGCTTTTTAGAGAAGGAGAGATTTCATCTTTGTTCTGCTCACCTACAATGGAATTAGGAATTGATATTGCGAATTTGAATATAGTTCATATGAGAAATGTACCACCTAACCCTGCAAATTACGCACAGAGAAGTGGTCGTGCTGGACGTGGTGGACAAACAGCACTTGTCTTTACATATTGCTCAGGTTGGTCGCCACACGATCAAAATTATTTTAAAGCTGCTGAAACAATGGTGGCAGGTTCTGTGGTTCCACCAAGAATAGATCTTATTAATGAAGAACTTTTAGCTTCACATCTAAATGCTATTATTTTAATGGAGTTATCTATTGGAGAGCTTAATGCTTCAGTTGCTGAGCTTCTTGATTTATCCAATGAAAATGTTTTAGATCTGAAGCAACGAGTAGTAGATCATATTGAGCATGGAATTCAATTGAACAAAGAAAAATGGGTAAAGCAATTTAAAGAAGTTGTATCTTCAATACATAACGATTTATTTAATACATGGTGGTATTCAGATATGTGGATAGAAAGAAGAATCCTCTCTTTTAAAGACAGATTTGATAGATCTTTTGATAGATGGAGGAATTTATATAAAACCGCAAAGCATATGAATGCTACAGCACATATAGTGTTGAATGACCCTCATGTTAAACAACAAGGCAATGAGGACTATAGAGATGCATTGCGACAATACCACATTGCTTTAAAACAAGTAGAACTGCTTCTCAATCAAGGTAGCAGAGAGTTTGGAGGAGAATCAGAGTTTTATGTTTTTCGTTATTTAGCTTCCGAGGGCTTTTTGCCCGGTTATAACTTTACTAGATTACCTGTTAGAACATTTCTTGGTTATAAGCATAGAAACGAAGGAGAGTATATTTCTAGACCAAGATCTGTAGCATTAAAAGAGTTTGGTCCTGGTAATACCATTTATCATAATGGTAGCAAATACTCTATTCATAAAATGCCAGTATTAGACTCAGAACAATTCCAGCAAAAAATAAAAATCTCAAAAGATACAGGTTATGTGTTTCTTAATCAAGAAGCAGAGACTGCCAATAATGACCCTATAACTAAAGCAGAGTTACGAGGTGATAATTTTGATTTCAGAACTAATCTTGTAGAACTAATGGATTCGGAAGGAATACCGAGAGAAAGGATTTCGTGTATAGAAGAAGAGAGAACTTCGCGAGGTTTTGACGTTCAAGAATATTTTAGATACAGCTCGGGTATTGAACATACGAAAAAGGTAATATTAAAAAATGCAGGAGAGCCTTTACTTAATCTTATTTTTGGCCAAGCTACTGAATTGATTAAAATCAACAAAAAAGCTAGAAGATCATCTGATGATAGTGATGGTTTTGCAATAGATCAGAGAAATGGAAAATGGTTAGCACAGAAAGATTTAGAAGATGAAACAATTCAACAAAACAAAAGAGATGTAATGCTTTTTGTAAGAGAAAATGCTGACACTATCTATATCCAACCTCTAGCAAGTCTTAATTTGTCAGCTGATGAAATTATAACGCTAAGCTATGCTTTAAAGAGAGGAATAGAAAGACTTTTTCAGGTTGAAGAACAAGAAATAGGTGTGAGCGTGATGGGAGATCGTGAATTTCCAAATTTGATGATTTATGAATCTTCTGAAGGTAGTTTGGGAATACTTAGTCAATTAATAGAAGATACGGTAAAATTGCATGAATTGTTTACAGAGGCTTATCGAGCCATGCACTTTGATCCTGAAACCCGAGAAGAGACTGAATACGGAAAAACTTTACCAAAGGCAACTTATGAAGATTTGCTTTCCTATTACAACCAACGCAACCATGATATTCTAGATAGGCATAGTATAAAAGAAGCATTACAAAATTTGATGGATTGTGAAGTTTCAACTGTGCAACAAGGGAAAGATTACGAATCTCAATATAGGTTCTTACTAGATTCATATGATAAGAACAGTAATACGGAGCTTCCATTCTTACGTTATTTATATGACAACGACATTGCATTGCCAGACAAAGCGCAAGTAAATGTTCCTGAGTGTTATGTAAGTGCTGATTTTGTGTATAACACAGAAAATGGAGCGACACTAATTTTTTGTGATGGAAACATACACGATCTACAGAATGTGATGGAAATTGATAATGAAAAAAGAAAATGTGTTCTTGATGCAGGGTATGATATAATAGAATGGAATCACTCAGAGCCTATAGAGCAATTGGTGAAAAGACGAAAAGATATTTTTAAGAAAGTTAGATAAAATATGCAAACTACACACAAACCAGGAACGCTGGTAAGCTATAGAGACAGAGATTGGATGGTTTTACCATCGGGCGATAAGGATTTATTAAGAATAAGACCTCTAGGAGGAACAATGGAAGAGGAAACAGCAGTATTTCTCCCCTTGAAACTACCAGGTGAAGAAGTTACTCCAGCAGAATTCCCTTATCCAAACTCTAATGATATTGGATCGTTTGATACGGCTCGTTTACTGTATGACGCTTTCCGTCTTTCATTTAGAAACGCAGCAGGTCCTTTCAGGTGTATGGGAAAACTATCATTTAGGCCTCGATCATATCAATTGGTTCCAATGGTGATGGCTTTAAAAATGGATGTGATTCGGTTACTGATTGCAGATGACGTGGGTATTGGAAAAACTATAGAAGCTCTTCTTATTTTAAAAGAAATGATGGAGCGAGGAGAAGTAAGACGATTTGCTGTTATTTGTCCACCACATCTTTGTGAACAATGGGCCGAAGAACTAAAAAATAAACTTGACATAGATGCAGAGATTATTAGATCTAGTACAATAGCAAAACTTAATAGAAAAACACCTATCCAAGAAATTGTATTTAATCATATCAAAGCACAAGTTATTTCTATTGACTATATAAAATCTGATAGAAATAGAGGATTATTCTTAAGCCATTGTCCAGAGCTCGTTATTGTAGATGAGGCACATACAGCTACATTGCCTGAAGGCTCTACTTCAAAAAACCAACAACAACGCTATGCTTTGCTTCACGAAGTAGCTAAGGATGAAAATAGACACATTGTATTATTAACTGCCACACCTCATAGTGGCAAAGACAGTGAATTTACATCACTTCTTGGTCTGTTGAAACCAGAGTTTGAAAAAATAGATTTTGAAGAGATTGATCAGAATGGGCGAAGAAGATTATCACGACATTTTGTTCAAAGAAAACGAGCAAATATTATTCGTTGGTTGGATGAGAAAACTGAATTTCCAGAACGAGAATCTAGGGAAATAGGTTTTAATATGACTCCCGAATATACCCTCTTTTATCAAAATTTAATCCGTTTTGCACGTGGAGTTTCTTCTAAAGATGCTACAAACGAACAAACAAAACTTTTGCGATCTTGGGCTGCTATTGCATTGATTAAAGGAGCAATGTCAAGCCCCGCGATGGCAATAGAGATGCTAACAAATAGAGAAAATAAACTTATCTTAGATGATGATCTAAGTCAATATAATTTGGAAAGCACCCTTTTTGAAAACGAAGAAGTGATAGATGATGTACCAAGGCGTGACTTAATAGAAGGTATGGATTTTGAAAAAACTGAGTTATCAGACTTGAAAAATCTACAAAAAGAAGCAGAACATATCGCAAAAAACAATTTGGATAGAAAAATTGACAGTGCCATTAAGATTACTGAAAAATGGGTGAAGGATGGTTTTTATCCAATTGTTTTTTGTCATTATATTCCTACTGCTCATTATGTAGCGGAGAAGTTTAAAGCACATTTTCCTAAAAGCATCCATATTGAGGCAGTCACTTCTGAGCTTGCTGACGAGCAACGCAGAGAGAAAGTTGAAGAAATGGGAAAAAGTGAAAAACGTATACTTGTTGCTACAGACTGTTTGAGCGAGGGTATTAATCTACAAGAACATTTTACAGCTGTGCTTCATTATGATTTACCTTGGTATCCGAACCGATTGGAGCAACGTGAGGGACGTGTAGATAGATTTGGACAGACTGCTCCCTTGGTTAAATCTTATTTGCTTTATGGAGAAGACAATCAAATGGATACTTTTATTTTGGAAGTTCTTATCAGAAAAGTTAAAGAAATAAGTAAAGCTACAGGAGTTTCTATTACTATAGGTGAAAATAATGCATCTATAATGAAAGAGGCAGCTAGAAAAATATTATTAGAAGAGAACAATAAGGAGGGAATACAACAAAAATTGTTTGCTGAGGAAAATATCAATAATGAGCTGGAGACTGCAAGACGAAAAGGTGAAAATCTTCGTAGTATATTTGCTCACGAAACTATTAAACCTGAAACAATTCAGAAGGATTTAGAAGAGGTTGATGAAGCCATTGGCGATATCAAAACTGTTGAAGAATTTGTTCGCAATGCAGTGCAGCTTTTGGGAGGTACTTGTGTATCTGAAGGAGTTAATGATAAATCTAAGTATTTATTACATCCTCAAAACCTACCAGCCCATCTTAAAAGAGCATTGAATTCTGAGAAAGCCTTGAAAGTAAGTTTTGATTCACCCACACCTAAAGGATATCAGTATATTGGAAGAAACCATCGGTTTGTAGAACTGTTGTGTCAATTTTTAATCTCCTTAGCGTTCGAACCTAAAAAAGAATACGGAAAGGTGGCCAGAGTGAGCGAAATACAAACAGATGCTGTAGAAACGAGAACTACGCTGATTGTATTTAGGGTGAGAAATGTAATAAAAGAAGCTGCTACAAATAAACAAACAGTAGCAGAAGAGATGTATTTGTGGGGTTATGAAGCTCAACAGGGAGAACTTAAAGCCTTGAAGTATGAAACTTCAAAAAGTTTACTGTCTGAGGCTAAAAGTCTTTCAAACCTTTCTATAGAAAGACAAGCAGCTGATATAGAAGAAGAGCTGAAACGTTTTACTACAATGCAAGATGAATTTATGAAAATGGCAAATGAACGCGCCGACAAATTGGTGGGAGCTCACGGAAGATTTAAAGAGTTGGTTGGAGGTAAACGTTTTGAAAAAGCAACACCCGTTTTACCACCCGACGTGATGGGTATCTACATTCTTCTTCCAAAACCTAAAATGCTTTAAACTATGAAATACAGTGCTATAAACATACAGGGTAATATTATTACAAGTGACATTCTTGAAAAAATTAGAATTGAGGATATAGGATATCAAAAACCTATAGATTTTGGTCTGAATCCAAATACAACAGTAAGAGATGAAATTGGTGTTGCTTGGACTCTTGCAACTTCACATTGGAAAGCTTTTCAACAAAAGAGAGACAACCTATTAAATACAGACACAGGTACAACAGAAACTCGAAGAATGTGGGTTATCCCTTTTCTTCAACTGTTAGGATATGACGTGAGTGTATCTACTGCAGAAATAATTAATGGAAAATCTTATGCTATTAGCCACAGAGCAACTAATTTAAATGGTTTTCCAATTCATATAGTAGGTGTGAACCAAGAATTGGATAAAAAACCCAAAAATGGAGGTACACGTATATCTCCTCATGCGCTTGGACAAGAATATCTTAACAACCAAGAGCATTTGTATGCATTGGTGAGTAATGGTGTGTATTTGAGGCTATTAAGAAACGCTACAAAATTAAGCCAATTAAGTTATCTTGAGTTCAATTTGCAGCAGATTTTTGAAGAAAGTCTGTATGCAGAATTTGCACTTCTCTTTCGTCTTCTTCATTCTTCTCGATTACCTGAAAATAAAGAAAAAGGATCTGAAAGTATTCTTGAGTATTATCACCAAGAAGCTATAGAATCTGGAGGTAGAATAAGAGACAGATTAAGTGCAGCTGTGGAGCAGTCTCTTAAACAGATAGCAAATGGTTTTTTAAAACATCCTGAAAACTCTGGTTTACTGAAGAAAATTAGTGAGGGTGAATTGAATCCTAAGGAATACTACTCCGAAAATCTACGTCTTATTTACAGGTTGTTGTTTTTAATGGTTACTGAAGAGAGAAGACTGATTTATCCCTCAATAGACGACTCCAATAAGAGAAGTAAGCTAATGTATTATGAATTCTATAGTTTGCGAAGACTCACAGAGATGGCTGAGAAGTTGTATTATATAGATCGTAATAAAAAGGATTTATGGCAATCTTTGCTTTCTACATTCAGACTTTTTGAGGATGAGTATTATGGCAAACCTTTAGATATTCAGCCGCTAGGAAGCGGTATATTTTCACCAAATGCTTTGAGTAATTTAAGTGTGCTTAGCTTAGATAATGAAAGCTTATTGACAGCGCTGAAGTTCTTTACCTCATTTGAAAATGAAAATAAACAGCTAGTACGTGTAAACTACGCTGACTTGAATGTGGAAGAATTGGGTTCTGTGTATGAAGGTTTATTGGATCTTGAACCTGTATTTTATAATACCGACGAATCTAAAGTAGGTGCAATTACATTCGATTTAGTTTCGGAAGGAATGGATCGTAAAACCACAGGATCTTATTATACCAAACCTGAATTGGTGAACGAACTTATTAAATCTACTTTAGTGCCAGTTATAAAGGAGCGACTTAGCGAGCATAAGAATAAAGAAGATCAGATAGCTGCGCTTTTAAGTTTAAAGATTTGTGATCCAGCTGCCGGAAGCGGTCATATGTTGTTGGCAGCTGCTCGAACTGTTGCTTGGGAAGTTGCTTCATTGAGAAGCGAAAGTGAGCATCCTGAACCACCAATATATAGAAAGAGCCTGAGAGATGTTATTAATCATTGTATATATGCAGTGGATTTTAATCCAGAGGCTGTAGAACTTTGTAAACTGGCACTATGGCTTGAAGGTCACAACAGTGGCAAACCTTTAAGTTTTTTGGATCATAAAATACGTAACGGGAACAGTCTTGTAGGTGTGCCAGATTTGAATGTTTTGGATGAAGGAATTCCAGATGGTGCTTACAACCCAATTACTAATGATAACAGGGATATTGCACAGAGAATAAAAAGACAAAATGCCAGCTTCTTAAAAACAAAACAGTTTAGTATTGATTTTCATGAAGAAAAAGAAACCATGGCTAAGAATTTTAGTAGTGTCTTAAACATTGATCAAGATACTATGGAAGCTGTGAAACTGGCCAAACAACAATTTGAAAACTTAAGAACTAACAATAAAAAATGGTTTGACACTTGGACTGCTTGCAATATATGGACAGCAGCATTTTTTGCCGATTATACTGAAGTTAATGAAAAAGCTATACCTACAAGTGAAGCTCTATTTAATTATCTAAAGCGTCCAGCAGCAGCTTATGGACCGATGGTTGGTTTGGCTAATGGACTTGCTGTGACACATAAGTTTTTTCATTGGCCACTGGAGTTCCCAGATGTTTACGAACAGGGAGGTTTTGATGTGATGTTAGGGAATCCACCTTGGGAAAGAATAAAACTTCAAGAAAAGGAGTTTTTCAAGGGGAAATGCAAGGATGTTGAAACTGCTGGAAATGCAGCAAAACGAAAGAGAGAAATTGAAAAACTTGAAACTAGCAATCCTGACCTATATGAACAGTATCTATTTGCACTCAAAACATCGGAAGCAACTTCTAAGCTTTTAAGAAATGGTACTCTTTTTCCATTGACTGGAAGAGGTGATATAAATACTTACTCTATTTTCTCAGAATTGTTTAGTAAAAGAATTAACAAAAATGGAGCATCTGGTTTTATAGTTCCAACTGGAATTGCTACTGATGATAATAACAAATATTTCTTTGGTGATATTGCTGAAAACGGTAGATTAATCTCTTTGTTTGACTTTGAAAATAAAAATGCAATTTTCCCTGATGTCCATAGAAGTTTTAAATTTTCATTAATATCAATTGGATCATCGAAGAAGGAAAGACTTACAAATTTTGGTTTCTTTCTGCACGACGTTGCCGATTTGCAAGATAAGAGACAGGTGTTTACGTTGAGCAAAGATGACTTTTTAAATATCAATCCAAATACAAAAACTACTCCTATTTTTCGCACAAAGAAAGATGCTGAATTAACTACGAAAATTTATTCGAGAGTACCGATTTTGGTGAATGAGGAGAAAAGTCAAAATCCTTGGGGAGTGAGTTTTTCAACAATGTTCCACATGAGTAGCGACTCAAATAAATTTAAATCTGAAAGCGAATTGCTTAACGATGGATACAGTTTAATTGGTAATCGATTTAAAAAGGGCACGAATATATTTCTACCTCTTTATGAAAGTAAACTGATTTGGCATTATGACCACCGTTTTGGTAGCTTTGAAGGAATAGATGCTCGTACTACAACACATTCTGCAAGTAAGGAGGAGTATCAAGACCCTAATTATCAAATTAAACCGTGGTATTGGGTGGAGGAAAGTGAGGTTGAAAGATTAACGGAAGATAATTGGTATATAGGTTTTAGAAATATCACCAATGTTACAAATGAAAGATCTGCCATTTTCTCAATAGTACCAAAATCAGGGGTTGGTAATAGTATGCCAATAATAAGGTCTACTTTATCGAAAATTAAAAAAGCATTATTACCATGTATTACGTCATCGCTTGTTTTTGATTTTATTGTTAGAAATAAAATAGCAGGTACGAATTTTAATTTTTTCTATTTAATGCAAATGCCAATAATGCATCCTGAAGCATTTTCTAAACAAGTAACTAAAGAAATATTATCTAAATCTATCGAGCTTTTTTATACCTCTTGGGATATCAAATCTTTTGCTGATGATATTTGGATTGAATCTTCAATTGAATTAAGAAATGCACTATCAGAACAATGGGAAGAGAATAGAAAAGAAACAGGGGGTCATCCGTGGAGTATTCAAGAATGGTCCACCGCATATCCTGAAATTGCTTGGGATAAAGAAAAGGGATGTCCGATACCACCTTTTAAATGGGATGGAGATAGAAGATCAAAATTAAAAGCAGAATTGGATGCTTACTTTGCCTTGCTTTATGGTTTAGAAAGAGAAGAGTTACAATATGTTTTAGATCCTCACTCAGTTTATGGTGCTGATTTCCCTAGTGAGACTTTTAGAGTTTTAAAAGAGAAGGATATCAGGAACTATGGCGAATATCGTACACAACGATTGGTATTGGAAGCTTATGATCTGCTTCGCCCCACTTGGGATATGCCAACTCATTTGGAAAAGCTTAAATCGATTTGGCATGAGTGTCAGATAGATTTAAGTGGCAAAGAAAATGCTGAAAAAACAAAACTTGAAAAGAAAGTAGTTGTAAAAGAAAATACACATATAAGTGAACCTCCTTCTCAATACAAATTGGGTTTTTGAGGAGTAGGGTTTTATTAATTAGCTATATAAGGTATATCATTTTATATAGATTACTTCAGAGAAAAGATAATGATTTTCGAAAATATAAAGCAGTATTTTAATTCAAGGGGTAAATGAAAAAAAAGATTATTGATAATTTTGATATTTCGGATATCGATTTTAATGAAAAGGAAGGTAAACATATCTTAGATTCTTCGGATAAAATAATACAATGGATAAAATATAAAATTAATGAGCAAGAATTTAAAGAAAATGAATCTCTTCCAAATTATAGATATATCGATTTATCTAATTGTATTATTAGCACAGACTCTTATAATGGAAAGCCATCATTGACTAATTTATGTGATATTGTTGAGAAGAGTGAAAGCAGAGAATTGTCTGGTTATTTTATAAATGACAATCCTGAAAATAATTACCACCAAGAAGTGCAGAAAGCTTTTATATGTAAAAACAGTATAATATATTCTCCATTTTTCCACAGTACTAAATTTCATGAAGATGTTGATTTTGAAGGAACAGAGTTTATTGGTAATTCATCTTTTAGTGGTTGTTCATTTGGGAAATATGTAAATTTTCAAGCAACAAAATATTCAGGTGGTTTTAACTTTGAAAGCTGCATTTTTAATGGAGTGGTTTTGTTACATAAAGCCAAATTTCAGTCAGCTCAAATTACTTTTCGCAACTCTGTTTTTAAGGAACGCGTGAATGCAAATGAAATTGAATTTGGTAATGATACCAATGAGAATAATGATCAGAAAGATCATCCATATATTTCATTTAAAAGTGCTCAGTTTCAAGACAGTTTGTTGTTGTCAAATATAGATTTTACTCGTAATTGTTTCTTTAATAAAGCAAGATTTGATGGTAATGTCGAGCTTAAAAATACATGTTTTAGGAATAAACTTCTTTTTGATGATTCAATAATAAATGGGAGTATTTTATTTTCTGTTGATTTTGATGAATCAAAAGAATCTAAAACAGTGGTACGAAATAATATTAATAAAATTAGTTTCAGGCGTTCTAAAATTACAGGTAGGGTTGACATAGAGCATGTTAGCATAAATAAATTGGAGGGTTTTTTTGCTAATATAAGAGAAAATGGAACAGTTCGAATTTATGATTCAATTATAAATATTGTAGACTTTACTTCTATTTGCAACAAAGGAATATTAATTTTTGAAGATAATAAAGATGGAATAGATAGGCTAACACTTAAAAGTGCTATTAATTTTGGTGTAATTGAAGCAGAAAATACTAATATAAAAAATATAACTGACCGAAGAACAGCACGAATTCTTAAAGATTCGTCAATGAAATATGGAAATGCGATAGATGCTTTAGAATTTAGACAAACTGAGATGGATCTATTGAAAAAAGAACGTAAAGAGAAGAAAAAAGGTTTCGATTTTCCTCTTTGGTTAAATGGTATTTCAAATAATCATGGAACTAGCTGGTTTAGGGCATTGATATTTACTGTTTTTTGTTGGATAGGATTTTATTCACTTTTTCTTGTAACAACAAGAACCATTGAAATATGGGACTTCTTCAATAACCAACCATTGACTTGGACATTTTCGAATGATATTTCTAATGCAATTAAATATTTATGGTCAATAGATTTTTTAGATACATTATCAGATTGGGTTAATCAAATCGATTTTGATAACTTTTGGTGGACTTCCATTTTAAAAGTAGTTCAATTAATTTTTGCGTCTTTTTTCTTCATCTTTGGCAAGATAGCTATTGGTTATGGCATATATCAAACGATTGCAGCTTTTAGAAAGTATGGGAAGTAGAAAACAAGATATTAAAAAGCTGCAAGGCAATGTAAGTAACATTTAAATGTCAATGTTATCATTCTCCACTCGCAAATTTAGGGCTTAATACAAAGATTAACAAAAAATTAGAATGCTTTAATTGGTTTGATGTGGAAGAGATTAGAAAGATTGATGGATGGTATTGGAACTGCATACTAATTGAACCATAATTGCGCAATGCAAGAGTGATACTTTAAAAGATGAATAGGATATTAAATTAAACGGGTAAAATATGAGTGAAAAACAAAATATAGAATACAAACGCATCTGGAAGGATGAGTACTTAAAATGGATTTGTGGATATGCAAACGCACAAGGTGGAATGCTTTACATTGGTATGGATGACAATGGGAAAGTAGTTGGAGTGAATGACTCTAAGAAGCTGCTTGAAGATATTCCAAATAAAGTTCGGGATGTGTTGGGAATTTTGGTAGATGTGAATCTTTATAAAACAGATGAGGGGAATTATATTGAAATTGTAGTTGAGCCATATCCTTATGCGGTGAATTATAAAGGTCATTATTTTTACCTAAGTGGTAGTACAAGACAAGAGCTAAAAGGTGCTGCTTTGGATAAGTTCTTGTTACAGAATAAAGGTAAGCAGTGGGATGGTGTACCTATTCCAAATGTTTCAGTTGCTGATTTAAAACATGAAACGTTCGATTTTTTCAAGAAAAAAGGTGTCAGGAGTTTGCGTCTTTCAGAGGATAGTGTAAAAGATGCTCCCGTGCAGTTGCTCGAGAATTTGAAGTTAATGGAAGGAGAGTTTCTAAAAAGAGCCGCACTGTTGTTGTTTCATCCTGATCCTGGATATAACGGTTTGATTTGTGCCAGTGATTTCGGTCTATGGGTGCCACCTTTTTCGGTTCAAACCGTGCCACTTTTTACGGTTCGATTTGTGCCACTTTGAAAAGATCAAGTTATCTTGTCTCTAAAAAAGGGATTTGA